>FWPV01000922.1_pt1 | contig 87220 bp, 81 predicted proteins | sample 2228371 | NCBI WGS metagenome assembly FWPV01 (sample SAMEA103939776, study PRJEB20133) | metagenome
CTCCCCACCAGTTGACCCAGGCGCGATTCCTCCGACAGCCTCCGGATCTCCTTTTCCAACCCTTCGATTTGCTCCCGCAGTTCCAGGATCCGCCTGGCGTCCTCCTGGATCATGGGGCCAACGAAACCCACCTCCTGGGAGAAGAAGGATGTTCGCTGCCACTTCCGGACCTTTTCCGCAAACGCTTTCCCGACTCCGGGGATCTGGAGAAGCTCCCTCTCCTGGATCCTCCCCAACTGCTCCAGGCGGGGGCGGCAGGTCAAAAAGCGCAAAAATGCCAATCCGTCCTTGTACTCCACGATGTCCGCAAGACCCGGGCTCACCCCCTGGAGATCCGCCTGCATCCGGTTGAGTACACAGACTTTCTCCTGCACCAGCTGCCTCCTCCGACGCGTCAGACGCTTCAGAACCTGGTGACCCTCGGGAACCTCCCGCACCTCCTGCAGGATTTCCTTCTCCCGGCTCAGCACCGGGTGAAGGCGCACCAGTTCCACGATCTTCCTCGCGTCGATTCTGTCCGTCTTCGCAGCTCCCGGGAAAATTTCCTTGAAACGGCACAGCTTGAGGTTGTTCACGTTCAACAGGCAATACCCCTTCTCACGCACCTGCTGGTCCAGGGGACGGGCGTAGCCGTTGAAGCCCTCCATCGCCACGACCACCGGCACCTGGTAGCTTTCCCGGTAGTGCGAAAGACGCCCGAAGAATTTCTCGAAACCTTCTTTCCCGTGTTCCATGTCAAATTCTTCCGCAATTCGCCCGTCCGGGGCCGCGATGGCCACCCGGTGCCTCCGACAGCCAATGTCCACTCCCACCGTCACCTGTTCGACCATCGCCGCATGCCCCCCCTGCTTTCATCAGGTTTACTGCCGTCCGGCGTCTCGTCTACAAACAGAGCCACTTGCGGCATCATCCCGGAATACGCCATCGGACGACAAAAAAAAGACGGAGGCGGCAATTCAGAGCCGAGTCAATCCGGCTAAAGCCGGACTACGGACCCCATGAGCCACACCTCCGTCTTCTAGTATCATAAATCTTAACCACAGAGGTCCGCCACTACTCGTTTTTGTAATGGTAGACCCCTTTACACTTCCTGAATGAAAGGATGAAGTGTAAAATTGAAAAAAGCCCAGGTTACCGGGAGGTGAAGCGGATGGCGGAAGTTTTCCTCAAGGCGGCCTTCGCGGTATGGATCTACATGACGGCTTTCTATATCGCGGCCCTGGTCCTCAGGGACAATTCCATCGCCGACGTCGCCTGGGGGCCCGGATTTTTCCTGGCCTGCGCGGCGGCTTTGGCAGGAAGGGCAGACCTTTCCGCCAGGCCGTTTCTTGCGACCATCCTGGTGGGAATATGGGGATTCCGGCTGGCGTTTCACATCGGCAAAAGGAAGCAGGGAAAGGGGGAGGACCCCAGGTACGCGAAATGGCGCAAGGAATGGGGCCCATGGTTCGTGATCCGAAGCTATTTCCAGGTTTTTCTCCTGCAGGGTGCCCTGCTTTTGGTGATCGCTTCCTCGGTCATCGTGGTCAACGTTTCGGAAAATCCGCCCCTAGGCTTTCTCGATGCCCTGGGGGTGTGTGTCTGGTGTGTCGGGTTCTTCTTCGAAGCCGTCGGGGACTGGCAGCTCGCCCGTTTCAAGGCAGACCCGGGAAACCGGGGGAAAGTGATGGACCGGGGGCTGTGGCGCTACACCCGGCATCCGAATTACTTCGGGGAGGCCACCATGTGGTGGGGACTCTACCTGGTCGCCCTCAGCGTCCCGAACGGGTGGCTGACGATCGTCAGCCCGGTGACGATCACCTTCCTCCTCCTCCGCGTATCCGGGGTGCCGATGCTGGAAAAGGGGCGGATGGGCGATCGCCCCGGCTACCGCGAGTACGTCGAGAGGACGAACGCCTTCTTTCCCTGGTTCCCGAAGAAATCATGACCCTGAAGATCGCCTACCTTGACGGTTTCCGGCTCTACAGGGCCTTCCAGGCGGGGGCTGCCGAAATGGACCGGGTCCAGGCCCACCTGGACGCCATCAACGTTTTCCCCGTTCCGGACGGTGACACGGGGACCAACATGGCTTCCACGCTCCGCTCCGTCGTTGTTCAAGTCAAACCGGAGCGGCATTTCGGCCGAACCTTCATGGCCCTGGCGGAAGCGGCTCTCATGGGCGCCAGGGGAAATTCCGGCCTGATCCTCGCCCAGTACCTGCTTGGAGCGGCGCGGAGCCTGGAAGGTTGCCGCAGGGTGGAGGCTTCCCATCTCGCGGAGGCCACGGTCCAGGCGGTTTCCTTCGCATTTTCCGCCGTTTCCCGGCCTGCGGAAGGCACGATCCTGACCGTCATGCGGGAATGGTCGAATGCGTTGGCCCTTCTAGGCTCTCAAATCAGGGACATCGCTTCCCTCCTTTCCGGTTCCATCCCGGCGGCCCGCCAGGCCCTCCTCGATACGCCGAACCGCCTTCCGGAACTGGCGAGGGCTGGGGTCCTGGATGCGGGGGGCAAGGGGTTCCTGTCTTTCCTCGAGGGAGTCGAAGCCTTCGTTCGAACGGGAAGTCTTCGGCAGCTGAGCCGGATCCAGGTCCCGGAGATCGAGCCTGAGCCCCATCCCGCCCCGGATGTGGGCCTTCCGGCGTACCGGTATTGCACGGAAGCTTTCCTTTTCGGGGACAAGGCCGACCCGGGGCAAATACGAGCCCGTCTTGCTTCCTTCGGGGATTCCGTGATCGTGGGAGGAATGCCCGGGCATTTGAGGATCCACGTCCATACCGACGAACCCTCTCGGTTGTTCGACGAGCTGGCCCCCTTCGGGAAAAGCGCGTTTCCCAAGGTGGACGACATGCTTCGGCAGGTCCAGGATCTCCGGCAGCGCAAGGGCCCGGTGGCCCTGGTGACCGACTCGTCCTGCGACCTTTCGCAGGAACTGCTGGACGAGCACCAAATCCACATCGTCCCGCTGAGGCTGAATATCGACGGAAGCGAATACCTGGACCGCCTGACGATCACCCCGGAGGTGTTCTACAGGAGGGTGGAGCGCGGCGAACGGGCCACGACATCACAACCGGCTGCCGCCGATTTCGAAAGGCTCTACGCGTCCCTTTCGGGACAGTACGAATCCATCCTTTCGATCCACCTCAGCGGCGCCCTCAGCGGGACCGTGGAAGCGGCAAAAAGGGCCTCTTCCGCTTTTCCACGGACGCGCATCGTGGTCGTCGACTCCCGCCATCTCTGCGCTTCTCTCGGGCTCGTCGTCCTGAGGGCAGCCGAAGCCCTCGAAGCGGGGACTTCCCTGGGGGAGGTCGTGGAGCTCGTGGAGGCCTGGTGCCGGCGGGCAAAGATCCTGGTGAGCCTGAAATCCGTTCGCCACATGGTCAGGGGAGGCCGGATCGGTCCGATCAAGGGGGCCGTCGTCCGGCTACTGGGGTTGAAACCGATCATTTCCGTGGATTCCCAGGGAAAGGGGACCGCGGTGGGAAAAGCCCGAAGCCAGAGGGCGAACCTCGATCGAATCCGGTTTTTCGCCGAGGAAGTCCAGGCTTCGGAGGGGCTTTGGGGATATGCCGTTGCCCATGCGCATGCACCGGATGAAGCCGGCGAATTTGCCCGTGAAATGGAAAAAACCCTGGGCTTCGGCCCGCGTTTCGTGGTCGACATCTCGCCCGTGATCGGCCTTCATGCGGGTCCCGGAAGCCTTGCCCTGGCGTTCCTTCCGAGGGGGGATGCCTGCCCGCCGTTCCGCTAGGGGTCGATCAGCCCCTCCCGGATCGCCAGGCGGATCAGGTCCGCCATCCGGTTCAGTCCCAGTTTGTTCAGCAGGTTGGTCCGATGGGTTTCCACCGTTTTTTGGCTGATTCCCAGGTGTTCGGAAATCTCCCTGGTGGTAAGGCCAAGTGCCAGGTACCGGAAAACCTGCCGCTCTCTCTGGCTAAGCAGGGAAAGGTCCTTTTCGGAACGGTTTTCCCTGGGGCCGGATTTCCTGCGGATGAAATTGTCGACGACGGGGCCCGCGATCCCGGCGGACAAGTAGCTTCTCCCGCCCAGCACGGTCCGGATGGCCCGCAGGATTTCTCCCGGTTCACAGTCTTTCGTGAGGTACGCCTGGGCTCCCGCGTTCAGGATTTCGGCCGCGAGAAAGGCGTCGTCGTGCATGGAGAGCGTGACGATCTTCGGAGGAACCGGAAGGCCCGCAATGACGCGGGCGGCTTCGATGCCGTTCATTCCCGGCATGGAGATGTCAAGCAGCACGATGTCGGGGTTTTTTTCCCGGCACAGGGCCACGGCCTCGAAGCCGTCTTCGGCCTCCCCCACGATGGCGATGTCGGGTTGGGGGGCAAGGTTCATTCGCAGCATGGCTCTCGCGGATTCCTGGTCGTCAGCGATGCAGACCCGGATCGTCACCGGGATTTCCTCCTTTCGCCGGGATCCAGAGGAGGCATCTCGTGCCTTTCCCTGGGAGGCTCCTGAAGACCATTCGGCCGCCCAGGTGCTTCAGCCTTTCCCGGATCCCGAAAAGTCCCCACCCGCCGACTCCCATGCCGATCGAGCCGTCGGTGAATCGTGACCCAATGCCGTCGTCCCGGACCACAACGGCGATGGAATGCCGCCGGTAACGAACGCGGACGCAAACCGAGCCGGCATGGGCGTGCTTTACGACGTTCCTCAGGAGTTCCCGGACCATCTGGTAGATCACGATCCCCATCTCCTGCGGAAGGTTGCCGCTTCGGCCGCTCACGGTAAGGTTCCAGCGGATCCCGGGAGGCGTGAGGATCTGGTCCAGGAGCGAGCTCAGCCCGACGTCCAGTCCTGCCGCGTAAAGAGCCGGGTTGCTGATCTCCCGGGTCAGGGTACGGATCTTGGAGATCACCCCTTTCAGGGATTCGGCCGCGGACTGGTGGGGGGTCCCCGTTTGCAGGCCGGTTCCTGAAGCCGTCAGGGACTGGTAGAGGAAGGCCAGCTCGAAGCCGATTTCGTCGTGGAGGATCTCGGCGATCCGTCTCCGTTCCCTTTCCTCCGAAAGGGAGATCTCCCAGGCCAGGCGCCGAAGTTCGGCTTCGTAGGCTTCGACTCTCCTTTCGGCTTCCCTTTGGGCCGAAAGATCCGTGTAAATGCCGAAAAGCATTTTTTCTCCGTCCTGCGTGGTGAAAGGGATCGCGGTGATGAAGACGTCCACCGGGCTTCCGTCCTTGCGGAACCGAACGGTCCTTCTTTCGTGGGGCTTCCCGCTGAAAAGGATGGAGGAGATTTCCCGGGCTTCCTCGAGGTAGGGGCCTTGGGCGATCAGGTAGTCGATGATCCGTCCTTCCATCTCTTCCGGGGTGTAGCCGAAAAGTCGGTAAAGCGAGGCGTTGGCCCGGATGGCTCGGCTTTCGTTGTCGCAGAGGACAACCGGAGTGGGAGTCCCTTTGAACAGGTTCTCGAAAAGGACCAGGGTTCGGTGCAGTTCCTTTTCCTTTTCCTGCTTTTGGGTGAGGTCGATGTAGGTGCAGATGTTGGCGCTTCGGCTTCCCTTCCCGTCCACGTACATGGGAGTGGATGTCAGCAGCGCCCGGAAAGGGGTCCCGTCCTTCCGGTACCGGGTGACCTCGACGGAAAACCCCTTCCCGGAACCGCAGAACCGTTCCGAGAGCGCCAAGGCGTCGACCAGTTCCTCTTCCCTGGCCACGAGGAAGTCCAGGTCCTTTCCGATGACCTCCGCGGGGTCGTAGCCGAACATTCGGCAGAAGCAGGAGTTGACCTGGGAGATCTTCCCGTTTTCGTCGTGCACGACGACTCCGATCTCGCCGAAGGTTTCCAGGGGCGAGACCGAGAGGAATTCGATGTTCCCCCGGGGGGAAGCGAAATCGGAAAAGCGGCCTTCCATCGTCGAATCCTTTCGTCGTTCAGTTCCGTCGGTCAGTCCTTCAAGCGTACCATATCCCACGGACGGTTCCCTGTCCCGGCGGAGCACGGGCCCCGCGTCACCGGTTCCCGGAAACCAGGGCGTAAAGGTCCGCGATGACGCCGTAGGCCGTCGTCGTGATGTCGGGGTGCTCCTCGGTCACGAGGATCTTTCCCAGGAGATCGGTTTCGAACCGGACGATGGACCCGGTGGCGTCCACCAGGGCAAAGGGATGGTCCATTGGGACTTCCAAGGCCTTCACGGAAGTTTTTACCGATTCTCTTTCACGCCAGGCGGAACAGACCATCTTGACGCGAAAGCCCCTTTCCCTTGCGGCCAGGACCCGTTCCGGGGTGATCGCCGCCATGCTTTCCCGGTCAACCTCCTCGGGCTTCAGGTCGGCTCCCATGAGGACGTTGGCCAGGGCGACGATCTTCACCGAGGCGTCCCACCCGTCCAGGTCGTGGGAAGGGTCGGCCTCGGCGATTTGCTCCGTCTGGGCTCCTTTTACCCCTTCTTCGAAAGTCAGCCCCTTTTCCATCGCGCAAAGGACGTAGTTGCTCGTCGAATTCAGGATCCCTTCGATCCGGCGGATCGTGTTGCCTCTCATGCAGCACCGGGCCATGTCGAAAACCGGGGCACCGTCCATGACGGTCGTTTCGTGAAGGAAGGCGGTTCCCTTTTCGTCCGCCAGTTTCCGGAGTGGCCTGTAGGCGAAAGCCAGGGGCCCCTTGTTGCAGGTGATGACGTGCCGTCCCCGTTCCAGGGCCGTTCGGACATGCGTGATGGCGGGTTCCCCCCGGTGTTCGACGGAAAGGGGGGACATCTCCACCAGGACGTCGTAGTCCAGGTTTTCGGCGGCCTTGAGGCTGTCCAGTTCGGAATAGTCCGGGTTTTCGGGGGTGAACCGCCCCTTTTCGTCCAATTCCCGCAAGGCCCGGGCCAGGTCCACCCCGGTTTCACGCGCCAGGGCTCCCCGCCTTCCCGTGGTGATTCCCACGACCGAAACGTCCAGGTCTGCCAGTCCCGGGTAATCGGCTTTCCTGACCAGGATGCGGGCCAGCTCCCGGCCCACGTTGCCGAACCCGACGAAAAACAGCTTCAGGGGGAAGCGGTCGCGAACCATGTCTAGCCCCGGGCCAGGCGGCGGATCTCATCGAGGAGGCGGGCGGTTTCTTCCCGGGTGTTGTACATCGAGAACCCCACGCGGATGACGCCTCCAGTTTCGGCAAGGCCCAGGACTTCGATGGCACGGACGGCGTAGAAATCGCCGTCCCAGACGAGGAGTCCCTTTTCGCCGAGAGCCTTGGCCGCGTCGGCGGGATGCACGCCGTCAATCGTGATCGAAACCGTCGGAGCCCTGTGAGGGCTGTTAAAATCCGTTCCCCAGACGGTTACCCCGGGGATTGCCTTCACTTTTTCGTAATACTCCGAGGCCAGCCCGTGCTCGTATGCGGCGATGGCGTTCATTGCCGAGACGATCCGGCTCCGGAGGTCGGGGCCTTCTCCCCATGAAGCGATATACTCGATCCCGGCTTTCACCCCGACGATCGCGGCGTGGTTGAGCGTCCCGGTTTCGATCTTGAAGGGGGCCACGTTCTCCTGGGTGCGCAGACGGTCCGGTGTCAGCGAATCCAGAAGGCCCGGCCTGCAATAGAGGATGCCGACGTGCGGCGCGTAGAACTTGTACGCCGAGCAGAGGAGGAAGTCCACGTCGAGGGCCGCGGCGTCAATCGGGAAATGCGGCGCGTAGTGGACGGCGTCTACAAGAAGCCAGGCTCCGACCGCCCTGGAGAGGCGCCGGGCTTCCGCCACGTCGTTGACCGTTCCCAGGGCGTTGGAAGAGAAGCCCATGGCGACGAGGCGGGTCTTCGGCGTGATCTTCTCCGCCATGTCGGCAAGATCCAGGCGCCCGGTAGGAAGCAGCTTCACTTCCTTCACGACGATGCCCCGCTCGACGAGGTTCAGCCAGGGACCCCGGTTGGCCTCGTGATCCAGCTCGGTGATGACGACTTCGTCGCCCGGCTTCATTTCGCGGGCCAGGGCGTGGCTCAGGGAGAAATTCAGCGTCGTCATGTTGTGGCCGAAGGAGATGCAACGCCAGTCGGGAGCTCCGAGAAAAGCCGCGACGGTTTCTCGGGTTTCCTGGATGGCGGCATCGGACTCGTTGGTCGTGACGAACATCCCGTGGGTGTTGGAGTTGCAGGTTTTGTAATACCAGGAGACGGCATCGATCACCTTCCAGGGGACCTGGGTCCCCCCCGGGCCGTCCAGGTAGGCCAGCTCAAACCCGTTATGGGTGCGCGCCAGGGAAGGGAAATCCGCCCGGCACCGGGCACAGGTCTTTTCGTCGAACACCATGGCTTCCATCTCCTTTGGTCGAATTTGAAGGAAAATCGGAATCGCTTGAATTCCATACAATACAACGATAAGCCGAAAGGCTTTCCTGGTCAAACGGCCCCGTGTTCACGAAGAGTTCCCATGACCAACTCCACGGCTTCCTCCAGGTCCGGCCGGTCGAAACGGAATCGTGCCCCGGCAGCGGCGTAGAGGTCCGGCAGGCTGGCCGTCCCCCCGAGGGAAAGCGCGTTCCGGTAGGAGGCCAAAGCCCTCCCGGGGTCCTCCAGGGAGTTTTTCCAGACCTGGACGGACGCGAGCTGGGCCATGCCGTATTCGATGTAATAGAACGGGATCTGGTGGATGTGAAGTTTCCTCTGCCAACCGGTCCTGAGGGTTTCCTCGAAGCCGGAGTAATCGATCCCGGGCATGAAGCGCCTCCAGAGGCTTTCCCACTCCGCGTCGCAGGATTCGGGAACGCGGGCCTGCTCGGGATGGTCGTAAACCCAGTGCTGAAAGGCGTCCACGACCGCGATGTAGGGCCAAAGGGTGATGACGGATTCCAGGTGTTCCGCCAGGGCCCGTTCGGCGTCTTCGGTACGGTAGAAGCCCCCCCTTTCTGCGGAGAGGCAAGGCAACGCCAAAAGTTCCATCGCCATGGACGCCACTTCCGCGAATTCCACTCCGACGTTCCATTGAAGGGCCCAGGGCCAGCGGGCCGTTTCCACGAAGTGGAAAGCGTGGCCCGACTCGTGGAGGAGGGTTTGGACGTCGTCGTGCAGTCCTACCCCGTTCATGAAGATGAAAGGTTTCTTCTCCACGGGGAAGAAGGTGCAGTAACCGCCGGGGGCCTTTCCCTTCCGGCTTTCGAGGTCCAGGGATCCCGTTTGGCGCATGTGGGAAAAGGCTTCGGCAAGGGCGGGATCAAGGGCCTTGAAGACGGACTCGACTCCCGACTCGAGTTCCTCGGCGCCGGAGTAGGGACGAAGCGGAGCCCGCAGCAAGGGGTCAACCGAAAGGTCCCAGGGGCGCAGGCGGTCCAGGCCGAGCTTCTTTCGCCGGGCCTCGTAAAGAGCCGTCGCGGCGGGGACCACCTCGGATTCGATGGCATCCCGGAAGCGTCGGCAATCCTGCGGGGTGTAGTCGAAACGGTGGAGGGCTTTCCAGCGGTAGTCGCGGTAGTTTCGAAAACCGGCGTTCCGGGAGATCTCGAGGCGGAGGTCGAGAAACCGAACCCAAAGCTCGCCGATGGCCTGCCGGTCTTCAAGCTGCCTTTCGGCGACCAGGCGCCAGGCGGCCTCCCTGACGGTTCGGTCCGTTTCCTGGAAAAGGGCCTGCATTTGCTGGATCGTCTTTTCTTCTCCCTTCCAGGTCACCGTCTGGGCCCCGGCGATACGGGCGTACTCGGAATCGAGTTTCTGTTCCTCCACCAGGAGGGGGACGTTTTCCTCCCGGTAGAGCTCGGCGTCTGCCTTGAGCCCCCGAAGGGGAACCCGAATGCTTTCGGTTTCGAAGCCCGATTCCAGGAGCCGCTGCCGGAGCCGTTGCTCGGCGGCTTCCAGGGGAGGAAGCATCTCTTCCAGGAACGCGTGGTAGCGGCGTTCGAGGTCCTTGTCCGCGGTATCCCGGGTCGTTGCGACGTGAAGTTTTTCAAGGGCTTCGCCGATCAGCGAGGAAACGCGGGTCCAGTCGGTCAGCCAGGCCGGAGCCGCTTCTTCATCCAGGGGTCGGGAGGCAAGCTCGGCGTAGTAACCTTCGGCCTGGTGCCATTTCCAATCGAACACCTCCTCCGCCGAGGCGGGAAGGTTGGCGAACGCGGAATTTTCAGCCATGGGTCCGTTCACCTCGCTTTCCTTCGGCTGCACCGATCCGAAGAACGGCAGAGCGAAGCAGCCTGGGAGCGACGTTCAGCGAATAGCCCAGTTCCAGCCGCTCGGTCATCTTGTGGGCGTCCTTCCCGGAAGGTCCGATGTTGAGCGCGGGGATGTCGAGTTTCAGCAGGTCCTCCACTGGAAGGTCGTAGAGCATTCCCCAGCCGGGCAGGTTGGATCGCAGGGCTTCCAGGTCCGCGGGGTTTCCCTGGAACCCCAGGTAGCTCAGGTCGGAGACCCCGCCGAAATGTTCGTTTTCGTGAAGGGTTTCTCCGAACGTTTCCTTGGCTTCTGCAACGACAGCCTCTCCTACGCGGGCGAAAAGCCGCTCCTTTTCCGTGATCCGGAAATTGGTCCGGTAGGGGTAGAAGGGAGGCATAAAGCCAGTCACCGCAAGAGGGCCCTTTTCCCCGGAGATCGTCAGGACCTCGTTCACCAGGGCGATGCCTTTTTCCCGTTCGTCCATCGAGGCGGGCAGCTTGGAGAGGAAAGCCGCCAGGTGGGTGTCCAGGGAGGCCCCGAAGGTCTTCCTGGCCGATTCGAGGAGGTTCGAGAATCGAAGCACCCGGCCCCTTGGTGTCGAGGGCCAAGCCGGCAGCTTCGCCCGCTCCGCATAGGCTTTCTTGCACCGGTCCAGGTGCTCGGCGGTTTCCCGGAGGGCAGTCGCTGCGGCTTCATCGATCCGCTGAAGCAGGGTTTCAGGCGTGTGGCAGGTGGTGATGAGGCTGTAGTAGGCGAAGGCCCGTTCCGGTAGGGTGATGGAATAGGCTTCCCGGAGATCCTTCTGCTTCAGGCAGGCCATGGGAGGGTAGTGCTCGGTGGTTCCGATGTCCGCCAGGTCGGGGTTCCCTTCCAGGAGGAGGTTCAGGTGAGCCATCACCAGGTTGGCATTGATCCCGTCGAAGTATTCCGAACCGTGGGCCTCTTTTCCCATGACCACGACAAAGGGCATGATTTTCCCCACGGACCCGAAGGACACCACGCGCCCGTTTCCGCCGATGTAACCGGGATCCGAAGGCTCCACCATGATGCAGCCCAGCAGGTCCAGCCCCCGCTCCTGGGCGTCGGCCAGGGTGCTGACCGCGGCTCTCATCCCGGCGGAGTTGTTTTCTTCGTCCGGAACGGCCACCAGCATGAGGTTCACGCCGAAGGCACCCGGGTTCTCGGAGGCCTCCGCCAGGAGGCACATGGCCATCGCCAGGCCGAATTTCATGTCCATGACCCCGCGACCGAAAAGGTAGTTGCCCGACTCCAGGTCCCGGCGGGCTTCCTCGGGGAGAGGCATGTCCTTCATGCGGCACGTGCATGCCTCGGGATCCAGGGCGACATCCTTCAGGGGGCCGTAGACTTCGATATCGACGACGTCGAAATGGCCTTCCAGGATGACGGTCCGGTTTGTGGGCGGTTCTGCCCGCACCAGGGCCACGACCGCCTCGCTGCCGTGGGGGCTTCCGGGAACCGGGACCCGGCGAAGGTCTTCGGGGTTCTTCCTGAACGCGGAAAGCGCCGAAAGGTGTTCGCAGATCCGTTCCGCGCACAGCCTCTCTCCAGGCGTGGCGGAGAAGCTCGGAATTTTCACCAGGTCGAGCATGAGGCTGTAGATCGAATCGGGGGTATTCCTGAGTGTCACACGCATCCCTCCTTGCTTTCTGCTTTCAATCCGGGCTCGTTCCCGGAAACGGGGCACTCTTTTTCACTCCAGCCGGTCCCTCACCGGTTCCGGCTGAGGACGATCACCGCGACGCCGCAGAGGATGGCCCCGACGGCTGCGATCTCGGTCCGGGAGACCCGTTCTCCCGCCAGCAGGACCCCGAGCCACAGGGCGATGGCCGGGTTGATGTACGTGTAGCTCGTCGCCAGGGCGGGGCGGACGTTCTGGAGGAGGTAGGTATAAGCCCCGAAGGCGATGGCCGAACCCGCGATCGCGAAATAGAGCAGTGCCAAAGTCGGCCGCAGGGGCGGGAACCCTGCCAGACGTTCCCCCATCAGGTACCCGATGGGGATCATCACCAGGCCCCCTGCCAGCATTTCGGAAGCGGCCGCCATGAGTCCCTTCGGCAGGGGAAGGCGGCGGCTCAGGATGGAACCGAGCGCCCAGGTGACGGCACTCGTGAGCAACAGGACGGCCCCCATGGGTTCCGCGCGGAGTTCTCCCTTCAGGTTCAGGAGCAGGACCCCGGCAAACCCGATGGCGATCCCGGTCCATTCCATCCGGCTTGGCCATTGGCCGAAAAGGCCGGAAAAGAGGGCGGTCCAGATCGGGACGGTGGCGATTCCCACTGCGGCCAATCCCGACCCGATGGAAAGCTGGGCGTAGGCAAGAGCCCCGCCCCCGCCCACCATCAGCAGAAAGCCCTCGAGAAGGGCGAACCCCCACTCCCGGGGGGTCGGTGGCCGGTGTCCCCTTGCCCTCAGCACCGCAAAGAGCAGGGATCCCCCGATTAGGAAACGGCAGGCCATGAAGAAAAACGGGGGAAACCCTTCCAGCCCGATGCGGATGGCCAAAAACCCCGATCCCCAGAAGACGAGCAGGGAAAGGAAGGCGAAAAGGGCCAGGCGGGGCTTTCCCATCGGAGGCGGCCCTACCGGAGAAAGAGCCAGTAGATCAGTCCGTGAATCATGCCGGAAAGGACACCCGCCAGGCCGAGTCCCCGGTGAAGCCTCATCGCGGACTGTGGGCTCATGTGTTTCCTGAGTGCCGATCCCCAGAAGCCGCTGGCGGCTGCGGTCAGCAGGAAAAAGACGGCCGCCGCTCCGGAGATGCGGAACAGTGCGTAGAGATTGTCCATGGTTTTCCCTCCTTGCAAGGTCCGGTTCCTTCAGGGATTACCGGGGAAGCGGAGCTCCAGGAGCCAGATTTCCGGGGCTGAGCTGGTTCGCATGGGTGGGCCCCAGGTGCCGACACCGGTCGAAACGAGCACGGTCGTTCTTCCCAGTGTCTTCCAGCCCTGGCTCACCTCGAACAGGCGCCTCGTCACCAGGTTGAAGGGGAAGAGCTGGCCGTTGTGCGTGTGGCCGGACAGCTGCAGGTCTACCCCGGCCGATTCGGCTTCCCTCAGGTCCCTCGGCTGGTGGTCCAGGAGGAGGACGGGCAAGCCTCCCGGGATTTTCGACAGGATTTCTTCCAGCGAAAGGCGTCTTTCGCCAAACCGCCCCGCGGTCCGGTCTTTCCTTCCCGCGATCACAAGCCTGCTCTCGACGGTAACGGCTTCGTCCCGGAGCACGCGGACCCCCGCGCTCTCCAGGTAGGATACCGCTTCTTCCTCCCCGGCGTAATACTCGTGGTTCCCCGTCACCGCAAAGCAGCCGAGGCGCGGACAAAGCTGCCCCAGGGCTTCGGCCATCTTTTCCTCTGCCAGCCTCGAAACGTCTTCGTCCACGATATCGCCCCCGAGAAGGACGATGTCGGGATTCAGGGCGTTGATCCGTTTCACCAGGTCCCGGACTCGCCCGTTGCCGACGAGGGGGCCCATGTGGAGGTCCGAGAAGAACACCACGCGCAGCGGGGCCCCGCTGCCCCGCGCGAGCTCGATCCTTGCTTCCCTCGCCCGGGGGAAAAGGGAATTGGCGGATCCCGCAATGACGACCAGCGTCGTGGCGAGGGCGACGAAAAGCAGCACGCCCCTCCTGAGCGGAAGGGGCACCGTTCCCCTGTGCCCGAAAAGGGGCATCGAGGGGAACGTCTTTCCGGCCAATAGGGCGAGATCGCACCCGAGGAAAAGGAAGATCGAGGTGGCCATCACCCCCAGGTAGAAGGAACCCGTCACGACGAGGAACCTTGAAAAGCCCGTCCAGGGGAGGACCCGCTCGGCGATCCTTCCTGCAGGGAAGGCCAGTACCCAGAGCAAAAGGAGGCCCCGCAGGAACGCGCCGGACCGCCCGAGGCCTTCCAGGCCCTGGAAGGCCCGGTGCAGGATGTATGCGTTGGAGAGGGCGTACACCGCGAGGGCGATCGAAAGGAAACGGACAAAGCCGGTCATGTCAACGGGTTCCTTTCTTCCTGTAGGTTTCCCACTCGGAGAGGAAAACCCCCGCCAGGATCAGGGCGCCTCCAGCGGCGAACTGCAGGCTCCAGGTGTCGAGTCCCATGGCGATGGAGACGAGGTACCCGAAAGGGCTTTCCATCGCCAGGAGGATGGCGGCATGGGTTTCCGGGGCATGACGCTGGGCAAGGCTTTGAACCACGAAGGCGAAAACCGTGGGGCCCGCGGCCAGGAAGAGGATTCCTTTCCAGGAAGCCGCCAGTGCCGGCTGGGACGGAAAGGGCTCGAGGAGAACCGCGAGGGGCAGGAGGCAGGCGCAGGTGACGAGCATCTGGACCGAGGCCAGGGCGATGGGATCCATGCGCCTGGCACAGTAGCCCACCAGGATCACCTGGATGGCGACCAGGAGGGCCAGGGCCAGGGAAAGGGCGTCACCGAAGTTCAGGGAAATGTTCGGGGAAAAGGCCATCACCAGGAGTCCGGCCGTGGTGACCGAGGCTGCCGCTGCGGAGATCCACCCCGGCCATTTCCGGTAGATCAGGGCCATGAGGAAGGGAACCATGACGACGTTCGTCCCCACGATAAAGGCCTGCTTCCCCCCTGTGGTGTAGACCAGCCCGAAAATATGGAGGACGTAGGTGGCGGCCAGGACGAGCCCGACTCCCGAGGCCTGGAGGAACTGCCTGCGGTCCAGCAGCTTCAGCCTCGTTCCGAAGAGGATCGCCAGCATGGCGGATGTCGCCGAAAAACGGAGGGCGAGAAGCCACAGGGGGCTGATCCGTTCGAGCAGGGCGTCACTGACGGGATAGCCGACACCCCAGAGGGCGGCGACAAACAGCATGCCGGCATCGGCAATCAGGATCCTTGTTCGGGCTGCGGTCACACCTATTCCCCCGATCCTGGAACCGCGCGAACAAGTATACCATGAAGCGCGGAGGCCGCTTCGCGATGGCCTCCACGCTTTCCTTTCAGGGGGTTTCGCAGATCCTGCAGGTCCCTTCCAGGATCCGGTCCCAGGCTGCGTTCCCCTCCTGGACGTACTGTTCGTAAGGGATCAGCGGCCGGTCGAGGAGGTCCGCGGTGCCCGGGGAGAGGGCCCCGTTTCTCACGATTTCCGCCCCTGCGGATCTCAGCAGGTCCAGGTAGGGAGCCACCGCCTCGGGATGGGACATTTCTCCGAGTCGGCCGAAAAGGTCGGCCTCTCCCCTGTAGATCTCCGCGGCGATCCGGTTGCCGAACCGCGTAGAGAGGTCCCGGAAGGTGCGGCTCATTGCCTGGAAGTGGTACTGCTCGGGGAAGCTGCACGTGGAAAGGATGATCCAGTCGGGGATCCTCGCTCTCCGGGCCGGCATCGTTCCCTGACCCTGCCGGGCCTGGAAGCGGCTGTCGACGAGAGGCAGCCACCGTTCGAGGAAGATCTTCAGGATCCCGGACATGGAATCCATGATCAGGGGAGTGGCAAACAGGACGGTATCGGCTCCCAGCGCCTTTTCCAGCAGGGCCGGCCCGTCGTCCTTCCGCGCGCACTCTCCCCCGAGGTTCGGAACGCGGCAGCTCATGCACTCGTCGCAAGGGAGGATCGAGTGTTCGGCCAGAAAGACCGTTTCCGTTTCGGCTCCGGCCCTTCGGGCTCCTTCCAGGAAGGCATCGACCAGGATCTGGGTTCGGCTCGTTCTCCCCTTGGGGCTTCCGTTGAACGCCACGATCCGCGTCATGGCTAGAACTCCCATTCGAATTCCCCGACGCCTGCGGAGAGGATCCGTGCCTTCAGATCCGCCATGTAGGCTTCCAGCGCTTCGGGGGTGCGTCCTTCGACACGGGCCACGATGACCGGCTGGGTGTTGCTCGCCCTGACCAGTCCCCACCCCTGGGGGTAAAGGATCCGGACCCCGTCCACCGTAATGGCGTCGTATTCTTTCAGGGCCGCTTCCTTGATGGATTCGATGACCCCGAACTTGATCTCGTCGGGACAGTTGATCCTCGTTTCGGCCGTGCTGTAATAGCGGGGAATGGGGGCGACGAGTTCAGATAGCGACTTGTCCGTGTTGGAGAGGATGCGCATCAGCCGTCCTGCGGCGTAGAAAGAGTCGTCGAATCCGAAGAACTCGTCCGCGAAGAACATGTGCCCGGAAACCTCCCCGGCGAACAGCGCTCCGATTTCCCTCATCTTGGCTTTGATCAGGGAATGTCCGGCTTTCCAGAACACCGGTTTGCCCCCCAGTCGCAGGATTTCGTCCACGAGAGCCTGGGAGGATTTGACCTCCACGATGGCTTCGGCACCGGGATGCTTTGGCAGGATCTCCTGCCAGTACAGTGCCATGAGGATGTCCCCCCAGATGACCTCTCCTGTTTCGTCGACCACGCCCAGCCTGTCGGCGTCGCCGTCGAAGCCGATGCCGAGGTCGGCACCCGTTTCCCGGACCGTTCGGATCAGGTCCACGAGGTTTTCCCGCTTGACGGGGTCAGGATGGTGGTTGGGGAACCGTCCGTCAGGGGTGGCGTACAGCAGGACGTATTCGACACCCAGTTGCCTCAGGAAGGGTTCGATAAACAGGGAGGCGGTCCCGTTTCCTGCATCGGCGACGACCTTGAGCCGGCGGGGGCCCAGTTTCAGGCGCTGGGCCAGCATGTCGAGGTAGGCGGGCTTCATGTCGGCGTGACTCACCGAACCGGCTTTCGGGGCGGTCGTGAAACCGTCGTTTTGGATGATGGAAAGGACTTCCTGGATTTCCGGGCCGTAAAGGGTGGCCTTGCCGAGAGCCAGCTTCAGCCCGTTGAATTCCTTGGGGTTGTGGCTTCCGGTCACCATGACCCCTCCGCCCACGCCCTCCGAGTAGAGGCTGTAGTAAAAGGTCGGCGTCATCACGGTCCCGATGTCGATGACGTCAAGCCCCGCTGCGTTCAGTCCCCAGGCGATGTCGGCCATGATCCGGGGCGACGAGGCCCGGACATCGCCGCCCAACGTGGCGAGCCTGACCCCGTTTTTCCAGAGGATCGTCCCGAAAGCGTGCCCGATGGCCCGCACGTTCTTCGTGTTCAGTTCCTCTTCCGCCAGTCCGCGAATGTCGTATTCCCTGAAGATGTGCGCCGGAATGTCCATGGCTGTTTCCTCCTTTTCCGTGAAAAGCGCATGTCGATCTTATGCCCTGCCGCGCGGTTCTGTCTCTGGTCCTATTTTACCGAAAGTTCACCTTTCGCGCATCGATTTTTTTCTTCAGCCGTTCAATTCTGTGAAGCCAGGCTTGCCTTTCCTGGAGCCAGGAGGAGCCGTGGAGGCCTCTTCGGGAATCCAGGTGCCGAAGCCCTTCCTCGGCCCTTGAGAGAGCCTCTTCCAGCCGGTTCAGCCGGTGCTCGTAAGCCTTTGCCAACTCCTCCAGGACGGTCAGGGACGGGCGGCAGGTCACCCTGGACTGCTCCCAGAGTTCCACCGCCGTTTCCCACCGTCTTTCGGCTTTTGCCCGCGAAGCCAGGCGCAGCAGCGCCTCCCCCCTGCTTTCGGGGGCATCCAGGGCATTCTTCCAGAAGGTCACTGCCAGTTCCCATTCCCCGCGTGCGGCCCAAAGGTCCCCTGCAAGCAGGGTTTCCTGGCCCCGGCTGATTTCTCCCGCCACGATCCGTCCGACGTGCGCCTTGAGTGCCGCTAGGGAGAGGATGTCCAGCCGGTTGTGAAGGAAGACCCCGGCCAGGGGAGCCGCGTCCCTAGTATGAAGAAAATCCGCGTAGAGCGAAGGGATTTGCCAGCCGGGGACATCCTCAGCCTCCCTAAGGACTCCCAGGACGGAGCGTTCCACCTCCCCGAGCCTGCAGGAAGGCAGGCTGCACCTCCAAAGGCTCCGGGCGATCCAGAGCAGGTCCAGGTGCGCGCTTCCAGGACGGAACGGGGTTCTCCGGGCCAGGATCGCCCGCGTCTGCAGCAGCGGCAAATCGAACCGCCGGCCGTTGTAGGTGACGAAACCCGCTTTCCGGGGAACGAGTTGGTCCACGGTTTCAAGCCATTCCGCTTCCCTTGACGGACTTGCAAGGAAAACCTGCCGGACGACCAGCGCTTGCCCTTCCAGGGTCCCGATTCCCGCGAGGAACGCATAGGTTCCCGTGCCTCCCGCCAACCCGGTTGTTTCGAGGTCCAGGAAACAGGGCGGGTCGGCTCCTCCCCAGGGGGAAAGCCGTTCGGCGGCGAGGGAAAGACCGGCCAGGCCGACCTCGCCGTAAGGCTCTTCAAGGGGGTGGGAGGTTTCCAGGACAAAGACTCCCGGGGCTGCCCACGCCCCACCCTCGGGAAGGTTGCAAACGCTCTCCGATCCGGGGATTTTCCCGGCCGGTGCGTTTGACCCCAGCATCCGCCGCAGTCTCGACATCCGGTCGTTCAAGCGGTCATCCCCCTCAGGGAGGACAGGAGGGCCCGGGTGGCTTCCTTGGAACCGATCTGCGACCCCAGTGCCCCCACGCATGCGGGGCAACCTTTTTCGCATGGGCAGGAAACGAGGGCTTCCCACGCGGAGTCCAGCAGTTCCTTCCGCAGGGTGAACGCGGCTTCGGCCAGGCCGACGCCCCCCGGGAAATTGTCGGCCAGGTAGAGGGTCGGCCTTTCAAAGTGGGGATCTCGGACCATGCCGTGAACCTGGAGGTCCCCCCGGTCGCACATCAAAAAGAGCGGGGCCGTGGCCCGAAGGAGATGGGCCAGTCCCGCGAGGGCGGAACTCTTCCTGTCGGGATCCCAGTTTCCCCAGGGCAGGCTGTCCGGAAGCGTCAGCCAGGCCCCGGTGGTGTGCATCTGTTCCTCGTCCAGGTGGATGTGGCCGTAGCCCACGTTTTCCTGGGTGGAGAGGCGGATTTTCTTGTAGACCGTCGGCCGTGAGGCGAAGAGCACTTCTCCCCATCCCCACGGTTCCGAACGGTCGAATTCCTCGAGGACCTCCAGGCGGACGGCCAGGTCCGCATCCGTGTAGTATTCCGCTTCCACCGGCCTGACGAGCGCCCTCATGCCCTTGAAATCCAGCTCCTGGACCTGGTAGGCCTTCGCCCCGTGGAAATAGATGGCCTCGGGGTGGACCAGCATGGGAGCGCTGGGGCGGTCCACCTCTCCCACCACTGTGTGGCGGGCCGGGTCCGAAATGTCGATGATCACGACGTTCTCGCTGGTGGCGCTCCGGAGGGAGAACCCTTCCGCCGGGAAAGAGTCCGCCTGCCAGTGGTAGCGGCCCTCCGCCCGGTGGAGCACGCGCTGTTCCTCGAGGTATTCCAGGATTTCGGAAATGTCCGCCTTTCCGAACCGGTCCCCGGTCCGGAAGGGGAGTTCGAAAGCGGCGCATTTCACGTGGTTCACCAGGATGTAGAGGTTGTCGGGGTTCACGCGGGCTCGCTCGGGGGAGGCGCCGAAGAAATAGGACGGTTGGGATGCCAAAAACTGGTCCAGGGCGAAAGAAGAGGCCACCAGCACGGCTGCCGAGATTCCCTGCCGCCTTCCGGCGCGGCCCATCTGCTGCCAGGCCGAGGCGATGCTCCCCGGGTAGCCGTGCAGGACCGCCAGCTCGAGGGAACCTATGTCGATTCCCAGTTCGAGTGCGTTCGTGCTGACGACGCCACGGATCTGGCCTCCCCGGAGGCCCTTCTCGATGGCCCTGCGCTCGTTGGGGAGGTATCCGCCCCGGTAGCCCGCAACCTGGTTCGAGGGGAGGGCCCTCGCCTGGAGGTTCGTCCGGATCCGGTGCAGAAGCAGTTCCACGTTCGTCCGCGAACGGGTGAACACGATCGTGCTGATGTCGTTGGCCAAGGCTTCCGTGGCGATGGCGGCGGTTTCGTCGAGGGAAGACCCCCGGATTCCCATGGACCGGTTCACGAGAGGCGGGTTCTGGATCAGGACGTGCTTCTCGTCTCTGGGGGCGCCGTTTCTCGTGACCAGCACCACGGGTTCCTCCAGCAGGGCTTCCGCCAGTTCCCTGGGGTTGGAGATGGTGGCGGAACAGCAGATGAAGGTCGGGCTGGAACCGTAGAAGGCGCAGATTCGCTTCAGCCTGCGGATGACGTTCGCAAGGTGGGAACCGAAAACGCCCCTGTAGCCGTGCATCTCGTCCAGGACGACGTAACGGAGGTTCTCGAAAAGCTTGACCCACTTCGTGTGGTGGGGAAGGATCCCCGTGTGGAGCATGTCGGGGTTCGTGATCACGACGTGGCCTGCCGTCCGGACTTTTGTCCGGGCGCTGGGAGCCGTGTCCCCGTCGTAGGTGAAGCAGGCGATGTCGGCTTCCACGCCCTCCAGCAGCGCGGTCAGTTCCGCCAGCTGGTCCTGGCTCAGGGCTTTCGTCGGGAAAAGGTAGAGCGCCCGGGAAGCGGGGTTTTCCAGGATCGACTGGACGACCGGAACGTTGTAGCAAAGGGTTTTACCCGAGGCCGTCGGGGTGACGACCACCACGCTCTTTTTCCGCAGGGCCGCGTCGATGGCTTCTGCCTGGTGAAGGTACGGGCGCTCGATCCCACGAAGCGCGAGGGCGTTCGTCAGGCGGGCGTCGAGGGCGGGCCAGGTCCCGAAGGCGGCGGCCTGGGACGGGAAGGTTCGCCACACGGACACCTCGCCGGGACGGGATTCGATCCATTTCAGCAGGTCCTCGATTCTTTTCCGGGGTTTGCGAAGCATGGCCAGGATCACCTCTTCCCCTAGTCTACCGCAACGTGGGGTAGAATAATCGTTGGCGGAGTGACCCTGAAACGGCGGTGAATTCTTTGCACGGAATCAAGATCGTAGCTCCCCTGGTCCTGGTGATGGCGATGGGATGGATCGCCCGTAGGAAGGGACTTCTCCGGGAAGACAGCATTTCCCGCCTGAACGACCTTTTGTACTGGATCGGCCTCCCGGCCCTGCTTTTCCGGTCCACCCTGTCGGTGGGGAAGGATGCCTTTTCCTCGCCGAACCTTTTCCTCGCCGTCCACCTGTCCTTTCTCGTGACCCCGGCGATCGCCTGGCTGCTGGCTTCCCTTTACCAGGGGGACTTCCGCCGCCGGGCCGTTTCGGTCCTCGTTTCGGTTCGCTCGAACAACGTCTACATGGGAATCCCCGCCGTTACGCTGGCGATGGGGGAAGCAGGGGAAAAGGCCCTGGGGCTTTTTTTCGCCGTCTGCATGGTGGGGTACCACCTCATCACCCTGACTTGGGCCCAGGTGGCCGTCTCTGGAGGAATCAGCCGGGATTCCCTGCGGAAAACGCTCGTCGGGCTTTCCAGAAACCCGCTGCTTCTGTCCTGCATTGCCGGAGTCACACTCGCCGTTATCGGGGTCGGATCGCTTCCCGAAGTCCTGGACGAGGCACTGAAGATCACCGGGGGCATGGCCAGCGGCGTGGCGTTGATCGCCCTGGGCGCCTCCCTTGAGGTCGAACGCCTTCTCAGGGTTTTCACACGGACCTGGGCCGACGTCCTGGTCCGCCTTTTCCTTTCACCGGCTATCGTCTGGCTGGCATTTTGGGTCTGGCCGGTGGAACGTACCGTCCTTCAGGCCGTCGTCCTGGTTTCCGCCATGCCGGCCGCCGTGAACAACTTCGTGATCGCCGATTCCATGGGAATGGACTCCGATTACGCCGCGGAGGTCATCCTGGCCAGCACCCTTTTCTCCGTGGTTTCCATCCCTGCCTGGGTCTTTTTGCTCGGAATCGCCCGCTAGGGAGCGGCCCTATCCGGTACCCCGCACGGCAGGATTGCCGGGCGCCTTACTCCTCCCAGTTCGTGATGTCCCGGTTCTTTCCCTCGCCGCCCTCGACTCCGTCGGGGCCGTAGGAGAGGATGTCCGTTTCCCCGTGCTCTCCGGGTGAGCGGTAGATATAGGGGCGCCCCCACGGGTCAAGGGGGATTTTCTTCATATAGCCGCCGTCACGGTAATTCAGCGGTTCGGGGGTCCCGGAGGGTTTTGTGACCAGGGCCTCCAGGCCTTGTTCCGTGGTGGGATAAAAACCGTTGTCGAGCTTGTAGAGTTCCAGGGCCTGCTCGATCGATCGGATCTGGACTAGAGCCGCGGTGCGCTTCGCTTCTTCGCCCCGGCCCACGACCCGCGGGACGACCAGTGTGGCCAGAAGACCGAGAATGACCACGACGACGAGGATTTCAACGAGGGTAAAGCCGCTTCGCCGTTTTTTCTTCACGAAAAGGACCTCCTTGTCTGGATTTTCACCCGTTCAGCGGATGAGGGACGACAGGTCGAAGATGGGCAGGAGGATGGCAACCACGACAAACCCGACGATGACTCCAAGCGCAAGGACCATCGCGGGTTCGACGAGGTCGGCCAGTCGGGCCATCTGGTTTTCGGCGATTTCCCAGCTGCTGTCCGCCACCTGCTGAAGGGCGTCGGACAGTTCCCCCCCGGCTTCGCCCACCTGGACGATGTAGACGGCGTCTTCCGGGAAAGATCCTTCTTCCTGCAGGGCCTGCCCGAACCGGTACCCCTTCCGGATCCTCTCGGAGGCCGATTCCCAGCGCCCGGGGGACGGATCCATGGGTGCGACCATCGAAAGGGCCTGCAGCAGGGGAATTCCGCAATCCAGGAGCGTCGCCAGGTGGGAAAAGACCAAGGAAAGGGTGATCCGTTCCCGGAGTCCTTTCAGAAGGAGCCTCGGCAAAAGGGAGCTCTTCCTCCGTTGCCAGAGCAAGAGCGCCAGGAGAAGGATCAGGAGGGGGATTCCTGCGGTTTTCAGGGCCGAGGAAAGCCAGAGGAGAACCCTTGTGGGCAAAGGAAGGCTTTCGCCCATGTCCGCGAAGAGGGCGGCAAGCTTCGGGACGACGTAGGCCAGGAGGAAGGCGACCACGGCCGCTCCGACCGCCGCCATGACGAGGGGGTAGGTGAGAGCGCTCCGGACCCGCCTGCGCAGGCCGATCTCGAGGCGGTAAAGGCGGGCGGCGCGGTCAAGGACCTGCTGGAGGGATCCGCTCCGTTCGCCGGATTCCACCATCCCGACCAGGTCCTCCCTGAATCGGCCGGATTCCCGCATCGCGGCTCCCAGGCTCTTTCCCGCCTCGACTTCCTTTTTGAGGCTTCCGTAAAGCTCCCGCAGGGACTCACGGGGCGACTGCTTTCCAAGGAGTACCAGGACATGGCTCAGGGTAAGCCCGCTTCTCAGATAGCCTGCAAGACTCCTGCAGAATAGCAGGGTGTCTTCGAGCGGGACTTGTTTTCGGCTTTTGCGGGAAAGCTTCTCCTGGCCCGCCAGGCCCCGGATCTCTACGGGGACCAGGCCCTCCCTTCCGAGTGACTGCACCGCGGAGGCCTCGTTGGGGCCTTCCACTTCTCCCGACAGGAGCTTTCCCTGGGGATCGTAGGCGGTGTACCGGTATCGAGGCATGCGATCAGGCCTCCCCGACAGCCCTCACCAGTTCCTCGGGCGTGGTGAGGCCCTGCCGGACCCTTTTCAGCCCAGCGTCCCAAAGGGTTTTGAATCCGTTTTCCCGGGCGAGCTCCCGGATCTTCGAGGAGGTCGCGCCCTTCGAAACGGCCTCGCGCAGGGCGTCGTCCATCACCAAAACCTCGTACAGTCCGAAGCGGCCGTAATACCCGGTCCCGAGGCAGCGCTCGCAGCCGGCGCCCCTCTGCAAGGTCTCGATCCCGGCTTTCCGGAATGGCGGCGGAGCTTCGGCAGCGGTGGCGCAGGAAGGGCAGACCTTTCGGACCAGCCTTTGGGCGACGACACCGAGAAGGGATCCCGCAACGAGGTACGGTTCGACTCCCATGTCCGCGAGCCTGACGACAGCGCTGGGGGCATCGTTTGTATGGAGGGTCGAGAGGACGAGGTGCCCTGTCAGGGAGGCCTGTACACCCATGTGGGCGGTTTCGAAATCCCGCATTTCGCCCACCATGATGATGTCGGGGTCCTGCCGAAGGATCGCCCTCAGGGCGGAAGCGAAAGTCACGCCCGCCTTTTCGTTTACCTGGATCTGCCCGACGCCTGGAAGGTCGTATTCGATCGGGTCTTCGACGGTGATGATGTTCACCTCGGGGCGTGCGAGCTTCTGCAGGATGGCGTAAAGGGTCGTCGTCTTCCCGGAACCCGTTGGGCCCGTCAGCAGGATCATCCCGTAGGGCCTGGAAACCATTTCTTCCAGGGCTGATCGGGCTTTTCCCGGCATTCCGAGCTGGTCCAGGGCCAGGAGGCCCTGCTTCTTGTCCAGGAGCCGGAGGGCCAGCCGTTCACCGTGGCGCGTGGGAACCGATCCGACGCGGATATCCACCGAACGGCCTCCCACGGAGATTCCGATCCGCCCGTCCTGGGGGACGAAGCGTTCCGAGATGTCCATGCGGGCCATGACCTTGATCCGGCTTGTCAAGGGGGCCTGGTGGGTTTTCGGCAGGCTCAGCTTATCGTGCAGGACCCCGTCAACGCGGAAGCGGATTTCGCACCGGTCCTCGAAGGGCTCGACATGGATGTCCGTCGCCCGCTCCTTCACGGCTTCAAAAAGCAGGCTGTTCACGAGCCGGATCACCGGGGCGGAGACCGAGTCGCTCTGGATGTCCTCGCGGGCCACCGCATCGAGGTCCGCCACCCCTTCGATCGCCTCCAGGTCGTCCGACGCGATCCTGCTTCGCAGGCTGTAGAGGCGGTCAAACAGGGCGTTCATGGAACCGGGATCGATGATTTCGATGCGGGTTTCCCCCTCGAAAACCCGGGAAAGAAGCTGTGCGTTGCCGTACGTTTCCAGGGAAGAGACCGCCAGCAAAAGGCCGTTCTCGTCCCTTCGCAGGGGAAGGACCCCGGCTCCCCGGAGGGCATCGAGGCTCAGGCTTTCCGGGATGAGAGAAAGGATTTCCTCGGGGTTGAAGCCCGCTTCGGTCACTGGTTTTTCACTCCCTGCCGGTAAAGGGCGTCGTTTTTCTGCTTGTAGGCCCTCTCCATTTCGGTCAGCTGGGTTTCCACGTCGGCGGAGGCGTTGGCGAGGTCTTTCGTCAGGAGGCTCGCCTCTTCCGGGGTCTCGAGAATCTGGGGGGTCAGGAAGATCAGCAGGTCGACCTTCTCCCGGGATTTTGCCACGCTCTTGAAGAAGTCCCCGAGGATGGGGATGTAGGACAGGATCGGGACCCGAGACCTGACGGACTTGTCGGATTCCTTGATGAGGCCCCCCAGGACGATGGTCTGCCCGTCCCCGACGGTGACGTTGCTCTTGATCTGGCGCTTGGAAGTGGTGGGGGTGCTCACGGTCATGGGGGTGAGCACGTCCTCCACCGTCTGGTCGATCTCCAGGGCCACCAGGTTGCCGCTTCGCACGTGGGGGGTCACCTTCAGGATGAGGCCCGTGTCCTTGTAGTCGTAGCTGTTCTGCACGGCATTCGGGTTCGAGGTGTCCGCCAGTTTCGATTTCAGCTGCGGGATGACCTGGCCGACCTGCAGCTCGCTTTCCATGTTGTCGGTGCAAAGAAGCCGGGGCATGGACAGGACGTTGATGGCGTCATACTTTTTCAGCATGTTGATCGTGGCGTAAATGAGGGATTTCCCCTCGTATTTCGTGGTGGTGACCAGGTTGCCTTTCTGGTCGTATTCCTTTTCCTCGACCCGGGTCAGGTCCCTGAACCAGTTGACGAACTCGGACGGGATGCCCGTGGGATTGCCCAGCGCGGCCTGGCCTGCCAGCACGGCGTCGCCCGTGATGGCTCCTCCCCAGGTGGCCCAGTCGATCCCCGCGTTGTTGAGCTTCGTCATGTTGACCTCGGCGATGAGACCCCGGATGAAGACCTGTTTCGGCTGGATGTCGAGTTTCTGGATGATGGCTTCGATATTCCTTGCGGTCGCGTCCTCCGCCACGAAGATCAAGCTGTTCGTCCCGGGATCCGCGACCACGCTTGCGGGGAGGGCTCCCTTCTGGTCCGGCTGGAGTTTCGCGGCGGTGGACAGGATGGTGCTGAGCTTTTCCGCCATCGTCTTTGCGTCGGTGTTCTTCAGCGGGACCACGTGGTACTGGCCCGCCCGGGCCGGGATGTCCAACTCCCGGATGATTTTCTGGGCTTCCGCGAATACCCGTTTCTCGCCGATCAGGACCAGTTTGCGGGAAGCGTCGTCGGGAACGGCCAGAAGCCCCGAAAGGGGGGAACTCGGGTCTTTCGCCATCGCGGCCAGCTGGTTGGCCAAAGAGGAAGGGGTCGTGTTGCGGATGTCGACCGTCCTGCTGTTCTTCAGGCTGTCTGCCGCATCGAGGGCGTTGATGACCCCCAGGGCCTTCTGGATCGCCGTCGCTTTTCCCATGAGCAGGACCTTGGCTCCGCTGGCCATGGGGGCGACGCCCACCTCGCCGCTCATGGCTGCCTTGAGCCCTTCTGCCACGAATTGAGCGGAAACGTAATCCAGCGGGACGATCTGCGTGACGAAACTCTCTCCGAAGCCTGGCCCCACCCGCCCCTTGCGCACGGCGTAATCGGTGCTCTGTCCTTTTGATGAGGGGACGACCTTGCTGTACGTCCCGGTTCGCTGGAGCGAGAGCCCGTTCATTTCGAGCACGGAGAGCATCGCCTGTCGAGCCTCCGTAAGGCTGAGGGCCCTCGGAGAAACCACCGTGACGGTCCCCTTCACCGACGGGTCGATGAGGATGTTCTCCTGGAGGACCTCCGACATGAACCGGATGAAGGTGCCGAGGTCCAAGTCCCGGAAGTTGAACTGGACCGAACCCGTGTTCCGCATCGCCCTCGCGGCTTCCACGAGGCCGGCCTCGTCCTGGGGTGCCTGTGCCTGGCAGGGAGCCGCGGCGGAAAGTACGGCTGCGATGGCGAAAACAAGGATGAGGAATGCAAACGGATGGTGGTTGCGCTGCAAGAGGATCCCCTCCCTCAGGGAAGTATCAGTTCCATGAAACGGTTTTTCGATTTGACCGAGACGACCCTGTACCGGAGGGTCCACCGGTTGTCCAGGAAGGGCCGGCTCGCCGGACGCGTTTCCCAGGACAGGTCTCCGCTCGTTCCGTTTCCCGGCACCCTGTTGTAGAGCAAATCGAGGCGCAGCCTCGAGACTTCCTCGGTGAACACCCGCTCCTGGCGTGCCTCGGCCAGGGCCTTCTCCGAAAGGTACACGAGCCTCAGGGCCCCGGCCCCGGCAAGTCCCAGGATCGACACCGCCACGAGCACCTCGAGCAGGGTGAAGCCTTTCCGGCCCGATCGCCCATTCCCTTTCATTTTACCGAGTAAGCGACCTGCGAGTCCGTCCCGTCCCGGAAGAAGGACACGACGAACCGGTCGCTGTTCAGCAAGGAGTTCATTGCATTTACAATATCCGCGGTGGTCCGGATGGGGATGTCGTTCAGGGAGTGGATGACGTCCCCGGACCGCAGTCCTGCCGCCGAAAGCAGGCTGTCTTTCTGGAGCCACTGGACCTCGATCCCCAGGGCGTTCCCGTCTTCACCGATTTTCGGTCGGAAGCGGACCCGGTTCAGTTCCTGGTAGGGATCCATCAGGAGCCTGTTGATCAGGTCCCTCTCGATGGTCCCTTCCTGGCCGTCGGACGGGCCCTTGATCCCCTTTCTCGGGTCGAACTCGTTTCGCGCCTTCGTACCGGGGGGGAAGGAAGGCGCCGGCACGAACGCCGGGGAGGCTCCCCCGGCTCCGGCGTAGAGCAACTCCAGGACGCGGCTTCCTGCGGGACTTTCCAGGAAGGCCCGCGTTCCCTCCACCTTCCTGAGGATTTCGCCCCCGAGTTTCTGGCCCACGAGGACCGCCCGAGGACTCCCGTTCACCCCGAAAAGGGCTCCCACCGGTGGGAAAGTTCCCAAAAGCCTGATATCGCCGGACGAGCGGCCGGTGGAACCCCCGGTGCCTTCCAGCGAGAACGGGTTGCGGTTGAGGAAGGCCTCGAGGTCGCTCTCCAGGGCGCTCCTGCCCTCCAGCGGGGAAGAGGCGGCTGCGGAACGGCTTGCCCGTTCGAAACGCCTTCTCGCGGCATGCTCTTCCAGGAAAAGGCCGACGAGCCTGGCGGCGATGACGCCGCAGAGGAAGGCAGCCAGGATCCGGTAAAGAAGTTTCCATGGAAAAGCCCGGTTCGGCAGGGAGAGCTTCATGGGATTCTCAGCCTCCACCGGCCGTTCCCCTCCGCCTGCAGCCCCGTGGAGAAGCGGAGAAGGTTCAATCCGGGCTCGAGGGTCTCGGGTGCACGGATCGACAGGTCCGCGAAAGAGAGCCGCCGCTTGTCGAAAGACCAAACCAGCGTTCCGGAAACCGCAAGGTCCCCTCCGATGGAGAGGGAAGCGAGACGCGCCTCGGTTCCTCCGATCCGCAGCTCGGAAGCGATGGCGGAGAGCGCGAGGGGGCGGATGCCGGGAACGTTGAGCCGGGCCGTCGGGCTCATGAGGACCAGTTCCGGCTTCGTTGCGGCAATTGAGCCCAGCGTTTTCAGCCGGACTTCCAGTGAAGGAGCCCGGACCGAGCCGAGCGGGTTCGCAACGGAAACATCACGGACGACGACCGCAGGAGGGAAGCGGGAAATCGTTTCCGCAAACCCGTGGTCCAGTCTCACACCGGCCTGGGCGGCCTTTCGGGATGCCTCTTCCAGGACCGTTTCGGCCAGCCGCTCCCAGGGGAAAGCGGCGAAGGCCCCGAGGAGGAAGGCCGCGACAAGGGCCGCGGCGGTTCCGAGGGCTTGGACCCGAGGCCGGTTCATGGCTGTCCTCCAAGGAGAAGGCTCACGGAAAGGCTTCTCTTTCCGCCGACCGGCAGCGCCCGGATTTCGGCCGAAGTCACGGAGAGGCGGGCCTTCTTCAGTTCGCGGACCAGCGAAACCGTTTCCTCCTGCCCGAGTCCTTCCAGTTCGATCGAAACTCCCCGCGTGGAACTGGAGAGGCTCTTCAGGCGGTCCTTGACCCGCAGGCGGTCGATCGTTTCCGAGGCTGCAGCGAGAGGATCCGCCTCGTTCGTACGGGCCTCCGCCTGTTTTCGGGAGGGCAGGGCGGCCCGGAAGGCCTGGGCGGTTTCCGCCAGGCTTGCAAACCGGGCGGCCAAAAGCGGGATTCGGCTTTCCGTTTCACGGGCGTTGCAATGGAGGAAAAAGGCGGATCCCCAGACGAGAAAGACAAGGAGCGCCAGGGCCAGGATCCGTCGCCCCTCCCGGGTGGCGCGGTTTGCAGAGATCCATTGCCCCAACGGGGCCAGGAAGTCCTTCCAGCGATCCATCACCGGTTTTTCCCCCTCACGGTGATTTTGAAACGGAACTGTCCTCCCGGTAGCTGCTGGAGATCCTCGAGGGCGGTATCTCCGTCCTGCAGGGCCCTTTGAAAAGCCCGGACCGCTTCGACGGAAGGCCCCTTGCCGATCAGTTCCGTCTGCCTTTCCGAGTAGCGCAGCGTGTCGAGATCGATCCCCGCGTCGGACTGCCGGCTTGCCCGCCCCAGCATCGCAAAAGCCTGGATCAGTCCGTCGGTTTCGTCCGTCCCGGATAGGGCGGCAAGCCGGGCCTTTGCCTGGCTCAAAGGGTCCCGTACCGGCCCGGTCGGGTCGAAAACCTCCCGGTAAAGCCGGATCGAGGCGGTTTCATAGGCTTCGAGGCGGTTGCGGGCGGATAGGGCGGATAGTCCGGATGCGGCCAGGAAGAGGATTCCCAGGACCAGTCCTGCGGAAAGGGTGTGTTTCAGGGTCGAGGAAAGGTTCTCGATGCGAAGGGCGGATTCCACCTGCCTCGAGGAAAGGTCCAGGGACGCCAGGGCCGGGAAGGCGGCCCAGGTTCGCCGGGCCTCGGCCTCCAACCGCTCCGCCGCGTCCGGACTGGTTCGGCTGTCCAGGAGGAACACGCTGAAATCCGATCCCGAAGAAGCCCGTACCCATTCGGCCAGTTCGTCGGGTTCCGCTTCGGCCCGGGAAACGCAGCGGTAAAGGACCGGGATTCCCTCTCGCCAGAGGACGGCTGACACCTGTTCCTCGTCGGCCCAGATGCCGAGCCCGGAGCCGCCGAGAGCCCCGCCAAGGGCGAGGGGGGCAGGGAAAAGCCTTACCCTGGATCCGGATTCCAGGCCCGTATCCAGGTCTTCCGGGAAAACCAGGGCAACCCCGCGGGCCCGGTCCTTTTCCCTCTGGAGGATCACCGGGCATAGGTGGAACCGTCGCCTCCCTTCTCCCGTCAGGGAGGCGAGCTGCAGCGAAAGGGCCTGCCGGACGCGGGCCGGATCGCTGAAGGGGAAGGAGAACGGATGGAAAGACATCTCCTTCGGGGTGACGAAACGGCAAATGATCTTCTCCCCCGGCCATGCGGCTTTCATGCCGAGCTACATCTCCTTCCAGGCGACGACCGTGCACCGGTTCTGCTTTTTGAGAAGCAAGGCCTCGAAACGACGGACCAGGTCGCCCTTGCGGACCTCGATCTGTGCAAGGAAATGCGAACTGGTAAAGGACAGAAGGCCCGAAAGCCGGGGTTCCAGTCCGCCTGGAAATCCCGGCACCCCCGCCAGGTCGTTCCACCCGGCCAGGGGTTCCCGGCTCCTTTTTTCGACGATCTCCCGGATCACGGCCGGCGTGAGGGCCGGATCGAGAAGCCCGAGGACTTCGGGAGCTGCGACGTTCACGTTGATCCGACCGTCAGTGTCAACGGTCAGGAACACGTTCAACCCTTTCGGGGTTTTTTCATTGTTTCCGTTGTAAAGGGTTTCGTCAATGCCCGGAAAAAGGCGCAACTCTTCCAGGGCCGATGGGGCCCTGTTGATGAAGGAAGGATCTTCTCCGCCGCCTGGCCTGGGAGTCGTGTCCCGGTCGAGAAAATCCAGAAGGCCCTCGGCCAGTTCCGGTTTCTTGAGTTCTTCCCAAAGTCTTTGCCAGGGGATTTCCATCTCCCGTCTCAGGGTGGTTCCGACCGGCAGAAAGAGCGAGTTGACCGGAAGGGCGTCGTTTTTCGGGACCAACCGCACGAAAACGGAAAGCCTTCCTTCAACAGGAAGGGGCCAGGCGCCGAACCAGGGTTCCAGGAGGGAGTCGAAGCCGTTCGTGTCCAGGACGATTCCTCTCTGGATCTCCCGCACAGCGGTTTCCGCAAGGCTTCGGGCCTCGAGGGAGAAGGCGAGGGCTTCCGACTTGCGGACCTCAATCCTGGCAAACCAGGCAAAAGCCAGCGCCCCCGTCACGAGGACCGTTACGGACATCAGGACGGCCACCAGGACGAACCCCGGTTTTTTCTCCCTAGAAAGAAAGGATGGTGTCCACATGGGAAACCCGGACCCCTTTCCTTCCGATTTCCATCGACAAGCCGGCGGGAACGGGGCCCGAGTAGTCTTCCACCCAGTCCTTCCCGTCAAAAACCCGGACGAGGAACAGGTCAACGCCTTTCAGGACGAGCCGGCCCTTCGCCGGTTCCAGCAGTTCCGGGCGGACATCCGAGACAAGTACCCCCGGAAGGGTCCAGCGATACAGGCCGGGTTTGACCGCTTCGCGGAAAGGCCCGGGATCGACGATCGAATAGACTTCGGTTGCCGCCGGCCCTTTGCGGGCGAGAGGAGCGCCGGTCCAGACCAGCAGGATGTCTTTCCTGGCTCCCCCGAGGAATTCTCTCCGAATTGCCCGGAAAGGGACCTCGCCTCCCTGCGGGAGGATTTGACGACAAGCCGCGGCAATTCCCGTGAGTGCGGAATGGAGAGCCGCTTCTTCGGCATACCGTTCACGGATCGTTTCCAGCCTTGAGGCCAGTGCGACCAGCGGCCCGAAGGCGAGGGTCGCCACCAGGCCCATCAGGCCTACGGCCACCAGGACTTCCACCAGCGTGAAGGCTTTTCCGGTAGCCTCGCGGTTGCTTCCCATCATCTGGAGGGCTTTTCCTTCTTCCTTCTTTTACGGGCAAGAAAAGCCATCGGCAGGAGTAGCAGGATCGGCCCCAAACCGGTGACGGCGCAGCCTCCGCCACCCCCGCCGCCGGAGGGCGCGGGCGGCGGCTCGGGGGAAAGCTGGACGGTGACGGTCAGGTCTCCGTCCGGGAAGGAAAAACGGTAGGTGCTGTCGGCCTGCGCCGGGACGGTCCAGGTCGCGGAAGCGATCCCGTCGCCTGCAACCTGGTCGAAGCCGGTCCCGTCGTCTTTGAGCGTGACGTTCCCGAAGGGGGTTCCGTTTCTCGTTATGGACACGGGGAGGTTTCCAAGGGAAACGTCCCCCGAAATGTTGAGGGCTGCCAGGTCGACCGTGTTCCCGGGCAGGAGGTCAAGAGAGTCCTTGATGGGACGGAGGCGGGACTGGACCACCTGGCCGCTCCCTGCCGCGAGAAGGCGCCGTCCCGTGACGGTTTTCGAGGACAGGCTGGGCAGGGGGGCTCCGCTGGAAAGCACGCGGTTCTTCAAGGCGATCCAGTCAAGGCCCGGGTCCGTGGCCTTCAGGAGGGCCAGGACGCCCGTCACGTGGGGTGCGGCCATGGAGGTGCCGCTCAGGTTCTTATAGCCGGAAATTTCGAGGGCGTTCGGATAGGTGCTCCGGACGTTTTTTCCGGGAGCCCCGAGATGGACGGTCCTTCGGCCGTAGTTGGAGGCCTGGCTGCTGTTGAAGACGGCCAGAGAGTCGTTTGAGTCGGTTGCGGCGACGGAAAGGACGTGCGGCCTGTACAAACTGGCCGGGTAAAAGGGGGTCGAGTCGTTGTCCCTGTTGTCGTTGCCCGCCGCAGCGACGAAAAGGATGCCGGCCTTTCCGGCTCTTTCGATGGCCTGGTTCAGGATGAGGTCTTCGGAGACGGCGGCACCCAGGGAAGCGTTGATCGCCACGATGTCCAGCCCCTTGCCCGTTTTGAGGGCTGTGACGTAGTCGATCCCCTCCGCGAGGTCAGCCGTGGTGAAGGAGTCCCCGCTGCTTGCCTTGACGGCGACGATGCGGACTGCCCAGTTGACGCCGGACACCCCGACCCCGTTGTCGCCGACGGCCCCGATGATGCCCGCTACGTGCGTGCCGTGGCCGAAGGTGTCCTGGACATCGGAGGAGTTTACGGCGGAGTTCCAGCCGTGGACGTCGTCCACGTATCCGTTCCCGTCGTCGTCGATCCCGTTTCCGGGAATTTCTCCGGGGTTGGTCCAGGTGTTTTCGGCAAGATCGGGATGGTTCAGGTCGATTCCCGTGTCCAGGACCGCGACGAAGACGTCGGCGCTGCCGGTGGTCTGGTCCCAGGCCTCCGGGGCGCGGATTTTTTCAAGGGCCCACTGACTTGCGTATTCCGGGTCGTTCGGCACGAGCGCGGCATGGTAGAGGTAGTTGGGCTGGGCGAAGAGGACCCCTTCGTTTTCCGCCAGCACGGAGAGGGCCTTCTGAACGCTTTCCCCGCTACGGATTTTCAGGCGGGCGACCCGAAAGGCCCCTTTTGCCTCGGAGTCCTGGATTTGCAGCCTGACCGGAAGCCCGGGAAGAAGGCTTTCGAGGCGATAGCCGGGTTTCATCTTGACAAGGACTTCATCCGGGACGAAAGGCCCCGCTTCCGATGCGTCTCCGTTTTTCGAAAAGCCGAAGCCGACCGTCAGGATGAAGACGAAGAAAAGGGCAGCCATGGAAACGGCAAGGATCTTTTTCGCGGATACGGCCTTCAATTCGGCACCTCCCGGCGCGGGGATGTCTTTCCCGGACTCTTTCAGTATAGCCTTCGGAGGGAAAAGGGTACAATAACCGCACCGGCTTGAAGTTTCCCGCAACCCCAACCAGGGAGGGGAGCCCATGGCTCCAGTCCTTTTCAGGATCGGAACGGCTGTCGTCGATACCTACACCGTGATCTGGGCGCTGGCTTTGGCCCTTGCGCTGGCGTGGACTCGCCTCCGCGCAGGGCGCCTTTACCGCCTTGACGACGAGGACGTGCGCGTGGTCCTCTTCTGGGGGTTCCTGGGCATCCTGGCCGGAGCCCGGCTCGGGAACATCCTGGTGGATTGGCAGGCTTACGCGGAAAACCCGGAACGTTTGCTCCGTCCCTGGGAGGGAGGCCTTTCGGCCCTACCCGCCATTCTCGGAGGGGGCATCGCGGCCTGGCTGGTCCTGCGAAAGCGAAGGGTTCCCGCCTGGCCCCTGGCCGAGGCTGCCAGCCTTCCAGCGGCGGCACTGGTCGCCTTGGGACGCTGGGGCTGTTACCTCAACGGCTGCTGTTACGGGAGAACGGCCTTCGTTCCCTGGGCCGTTCACTTCCCGTTCGACCCGGAGGGAGTCTTCAGGCATCCGACGGAACTCTACGAATCGGCGGGTGCTGTTTTCCTCCTTTTCCTGCTGGCATGGATCGAAAGAGGCTTTAAGAAAGCCGGAGAAAAACGGCCTCCCGTGGCGATCCTGTGGCCCCTCTTCCTTGCAGGTTACGGGGCGATCCGCCTGGTGGTGGATCGCTTCCGGGGAGACGTTTCCTTCAATTCCCCCGTCGGCTGGTTCTGGAGCCTGGCGGTTTTCCTGCCGGGTGCCGCCTGGCTTTTTGCCTCCCTTTCGGGCCTTGCCCCGGAAAAGGGAGAAGGGAAGGGGGAACGAAGTTGAGCCCCGGGACGCTTGCCCCGCTTTTTGCCGTCGCAGCGATGCTTTACGGTCCCTACCTCTGGGCGTGGGCCCGGAAGGAGCCGATCGGGGCCTACGGTCTTTCCCTGCGTTGTACCCGGAGAGCTCTTCTCGATTCTGCCTGTGCCTCTGTCCTGACGTTGGTCCCCCTAACGGTCGCCGTCCTTGTCGGGTGGCCCTCGGGGACGTGGCCCAGGGATTTGCCGCCCGCCGCGGTGGTGGCGTTTGCTTCGTCGGGCCTGGTTGCGGCCGTGTCGGAGGAAGCCTTTTTCCGGGGCTGGGTGCAGACGATGCTTTCACGGTTTCTCCGTCCGGCCTTGTGCATCGTGACGGCCTCGGCTCTTTTCGCCGCTTCCCACCTGCTCTTTCGTTCCGACCCCTTCTACCTTTTCACGTTTTTCCCAGGGCTCGTCATGGGGTGGCTCCGGCAGAAACACGGGGACATCGCACCGGCCATCCTGTATCACTTTCTCGGCAACCTCTGGGCGATCTGGTTTTTCCCTCACCCCTGATCCAGGCGAAAAGGGAGGCGGCAAAAGCCGCCCCCCTTCACAAGAGCCGTTTTTCTTTCGGCGTGCAGGTCCTATTTCCTTTTCAGCTGCCTGACCACGTCGATGACGGTCCCGTCCCGCCACTCGATGACGCCGATGATCCGGTCCTCCGTTTCGACGGGGTCCGTGGGGCCGCACATCTCGTGGGCCCTGGCGATGAGTTCGTCCATGGAAACGAGGGGGACGTTCCCCGCCGCCTGGCAGGCGTCGATGAGGTCCTTGCGGCGCGGGTTGATGGTCACGCCGTATTCCGTGACCAGGGCGTCCACCACCTCTCCGGGCGTCGTGACGGAGTAGACCTGGTCGACGACGCACGGGATTCGGCCGCGCAGCAGGGGTTGGCTGATGATGGTGAGCTTGGCCCCTGCCGCCGTGTCCTGGTGTCCCCCGATCCCGTGCAGCAGGGCCCCGTCGGCCTCCGTGTTGACGTTGACGTTGAAGTCCCGGTCCATTTCGGTCGCGCCGAGGATGACCACGTCGAGCATGTTGACCGCGGTCCCGGCGTTCCACGGATTGGCGTACCAGTCGGCCGAGATCTCGATGTGGTTGGGGTTCTCGGCGATGGACTTCACGGCCTCCAGGTCGAAGGACTGGACGTCCATGAGTTTTTCGACGTAACCTTCCTTCAGCAGGTCCACGAAGTAGCCGGTGATTCCCCCGAGCCCGAAGCTTCCACGGATCCCCCGTTTTTTCATGGCCTCTTTCATGTACGCCGTGACGGCCAGCGAGATCCCGCCGGCCCCGGTCTGGAAGCTGATGCCGTCCTTGAAGTAGGGACTGGCTTCGATCAGTCGCGAGGCGTACTTGGAAATCAGGAGGCGCAGGGGGTCCCGGGTGATCCGGGTCGTGCCGGAAACGATACCTGCAGGATCGCCGATGCTTTCCATCGTGGTCACGATGTCGACGTAGAATTGCGGGATGGAAACGGGAGCCGCCGGGAAAGGCACGACGTTGTCCGTAACGGCTACGACGACGTCTGCGTACATCGCGTCCGTGAAGGCGTAGCCCAGGGAGCCGCAGGAAGACTTGCCCTGGGAGCCGCAAATGTTGCCGTACGCGTCGGCGGTCGGAGCGGCGATGAATGCCACGTCGATTTTCACGTCCCCGGAAACGACGGCCCTGGGGCGGCCGCCGTGGCTTCGAAGGACCACCGGGACGTCCATGCCGCCTTCCGAGACCATCTGGCCGATGGGTCCGTTGACCGAGCCCATGATCCGCCGGATGACCCCGCTTTTGATGTGTTCGATCAGCTTCTTGTGGACGCCGAAGAGCGCGGTCGGGAACAGGGTCAGGTCCCGGATCCCCATTTCGGCGCATGCGTCGATGACGGCGTTGACCACGTAGTCCCCGTTTCGGAGGTGGTGGTGGAACGATACCGTCATGCCGCTCTTCAGCCCGGAGGCGGCGATTGCGGCCTTGAGGTCCGGGACGAGCTTGCTGGTCCGGTCGCTGAAGGTCGCTCGAAGCTTGGGACCGGCCCTGTTCCCCTCGGGTTTTCGGGCATTCGCTCCCATGAAGGGCTGAGTCTTGCCGTATCCCTCGATGAATTCCGGAATTTCGCGTCCAAGGATGTTCTTAGGCATGCTGGGTTCCCTCCTCCAGGAGACCTGCCCGGGTGAGAGTGAAAAGCGCCCGCTTCACCACGGGGGCATCCACCATACGCCCGTCCACCTGAACGGCACCCAGTCCGCGTTCGGCGGCTTCCTTCGCAGCCGCGACGATTTTCCGGGCCCTCTCGATTTCCTGCTCGGTCGGGGTGAAGACCTCGTGGATGATCGGGATCTGGTTCGGGTGGATCACGCTCTTTCCGTCAAAACCGAGCTGCTTAATGAACTCGGTTTCCCGCTTCAGTCCCTCGTCGTCGGTGATCCGGGGGAAGACCGTGTCCAGCGCGTCGACCCCGGCCGCGCGGGCTGCCACGATCACCGATTTGCGAATCCCTTCCAGCTCGGTCCCCTCGGGAGAGCGGTTGGTCCTCAGGTCCGCAGTCAGGTCCTCTCCGCCCGGGATGACTGCCGCTACCCGCGGGGAGGCGGTGGCGATGTCGTAGGTGTTGAAGATCCCCTTCGCGGTTTCGAGCAGGCAGAAGATCTTCGTCCGACCCACCGGGATTCCCGCTTTCTCCTCGATCTCGGAGAGAGCTTCGTCGAGCCGTTTCACGGTGGCGGCGTCGTCCACCTTCGGTACACGGACGCCGTCCAGCCTGCCCAGGGGGATCAGCGCTTCAAGGTCCTCCTGCCAGTATTCGGTATCCAGCCCGTTGATCCGGACCGTAACCTCGCAGGAACCGAACTCCCCGCGCTTCAGGACGTCCCTCACGAGGATTCGTGCTGCGTCCTTTTCGCGGACCGCGACGGCATCTTCCAGGTCCAGGATCAGTCCGTCGGGTGCGAAAAGGTGTCCCCGCAGCAGCATGTTGGGATTGTTGCCCGGAAGGTAGAGCATCGTCCTGCGCAGCCTCATGCCTGATCCCCCCCTTCCTTCAGCCTGGCGACGGCGGCTTCGACCCGGGCCTTCAGGACGAGGTCCAGGGCCCCGTTGTCCTGGACGCTGACGGTAAGGTCCCGGATCCCGAGTTTTTCCAGCGTTTCGCGGACGGCCTTTTCCATGGCCCTGGAGAACCTGGCCACGCTCGCCCCGGCCAGGTTCAGGGAAATCCCTTTTCCCGGCTCTGCTTCGGAAACCGTGACAAGGCAGTCCATGGACTCCACGGTTCCGGCCTGTGCGGTTTTCATGGTTGCAACCTCCTTCGCGTTTTCGTTCTTCGATGCGAAAGGGGCCCACCGCGGCGCAGTGGGCCCCCTGCGGGTCCGTGGGGCGGTTCCTAGTTGGGCAGGTGCTCCCAGGCGCACATCTCCTTGGCTTTCGCGGAGATCTCGGCGTCGTACTTGTCGTAGTCCGGGAGGAGCTTGCGGGCGATGGCGCGGGCCATGTCGAGGGTCGAGACGGCCTTCTTCTCCCAGTCAGGATCGCCGTTGTCGCGGAACACGTCGTAGGTCAGGTCCTTGCCTTCGACGAGGACGGCGCTGATGGCGGCCTCGAGCTTCCGGGCGGCCTCTTCGAGGCCGAGGTACTCGAGCATCATCGTGGCTGCGTTCAGCAGGCCGCAGGGGTTGATCTTGTACTGGTGGGCGTACTTCGGCACGGAACCGTGGCTGGGTTCGAACAGCGCGAAGTCCTTCCCGATGTTGCCGCTGGGTGCGAATCCCATGCCGCCCACGAGCTGGCTCGCCTCGTCGGAGAGGATGTCCCCGAACACGTTCGGCGTGACGATGACCTGGTAGTCCTGCGGGTTCTTGATCAGCCACATGGCGGTGGCGTCGGCGTTCTCGTCGATGGCCTGGATGTCGGGGTATTCCTTCGCCATGTTCAGGAAGATCTCCTTGAACATGCCGTCGGTGGCACGGATGACGTTGGCCTTCGTGGCGCAGACGACCTTGGTCCGGCCGGTCGCCTTGGCGTACTCGAAGGCGGCCCGGATGATCCGCTCGCAGCCTTCCTTGGAGAAGACCTTCCAGGAGACGGCGACCTCTTCCTTGTCCTTGAACCGGGCCATGCCGGGATGCATGTCGAAGTGTTCCTTCGGGGTGGGCCGGAACTCGACGGCCGCGTAGAGGTCTTCGGTGTTCTCACGGAACATGACGATGTCGATCTTCGGGTCGCCCTTCAGGGGGCAGGAGATGCCCGGCATCGACTTCGCAGGGCGCAGGTTGATGTAAAGGTCGAACAGCTGGCGCATCTGCAGGATGGCGGACTTGAATCCCTTCACGCCGGCCTTGGAGGTGATGGCGGCCATGAGGGCGGCGTCGCTCTCGCGAAGGATCTGCTTCGTTTCTTCCGGCACCGTGTTGCGCCGCGGGTCGCCTTCGGGGTATTCCTGGCAGGATTTGGCCCACATGCACCAGCCCATGTCGGCCCGCACCCAGTCGATCGGCAGCCCGAAGGCCTTGTCCATGGCCTGCAGGACGATCATGGCGCCTTCCATGACGTCGAAGCCGGCGTCGTCACCGGGGATGTAGGCGACCTTGTAGCGGGGCTTTGTCTCTTTCACTCTCAGAACGTTGCGGATATCCATACGGTTTTACCCTCCCTTGATTGTGTTTTTCGAGTCGGGTGCGGGAATCTTGCCCCGCGCCCGTTGTTACTTGGAGATTCCCAGGGATTTCTTCACGTGCGGGATCAGCCCGCCGTCCTCGATGAGTCCCCGGACGAATTCGGGGTAGGGCGGGAACTTGAAGACCTTCCCGTCGGCAGTCCGGATTTCGCTCGCATCGAAATCGACCTCTACCGTTTCCCCCGCGTTGATCGCGTCGACGGCCTCGGGGGAAACGATGATCGGAAGCCCCTCGTTCAGGCAGTTGCGGTAGTAGATCCGGGCGAAGCCCTTGGCGATGATGGCGCCGATGCCCCGCTCCTTCAGGCAGGTGACGGCCTGCTCCCGGCTGGAACCGCATCCCCAGTTCTTTCCTGCGACGATGATGTCCCCTGCCTGGGCGTTCTTCGTGAATTCCGGATCCAGGTCTTCCAGGGCGACCTTGGCCATCTCGGCGCGATCCTTGATCGTGTAGGTGTACTTCCCGGCGAAGATGACGTCCGTATTCACGTCATCCCCGTATTTCCAGACCTTTCCCTGGATTTTCATGGTTACAGCACCTCCCGCGGGTCGGCGATCTCGCCCTTCAGGGCGGAGGCGGCGACGGTCATGGGGCTCGCCAGGTAGATGAAGCTGTCCTTGTTCCCCATGCGTCCCTTGAAGTTGCGGTTGGCAGTCGAAATGCAGGCTTCACCTGGGGCGAGGATTCCCTCGTGGTTGCCCATGCACGGGCCGCAGCCGGGGTTCGTGATGACGCACCCGGCGTCGAGGAAGATTTCGAGCAGGCCCTCGTCGAGCGCCTGGCGGTAGACCCTCCAGGAGGCGGGGATCACGATGGTCCGGACGGCCACTTCCTTGCCTTTCAGGATATCCGCGGCCAGGCGCAGGTCCTCGATCCGGGCGTTGGTGCAGCTGCCCAGGAAAGCCTGGTGGATCTTCGTTCCCTTCACTTCCTCGATGGGAGCGTAGTTATCGACGGTGTGAGGTTTCGCCACGCAGGGAACCAGTTCGCCGAGGTCGTAGGTCAGTTCCTTGGCGTAGACGGCATCCTCGTCTGCCCAGATCGCTTCCCACTCGTTCGTCTTTTCGATGCCCCTGATGGCGTCCAGGACCTTCTGGTCGGGCGGGCACACGGCGTTCTTCGCACCCATCTCGATCCCCATGTTGCAGAGGGTCATCCTCTCCGCCAGGGTCATCTCGGAAATCGCCGGGCCGTGGAACTCGACGGACATGTAGTCCGCGCCGTCGGCCTTGATGTCGCCGATGATCTTCAGGATCAGGTCCTTCGCGGACACGCCCTTGTTGAACTTGCCCTTCACCGTGATCTTCAGGGATTCGGGCACCCTGAACCAGATCTTGCCGGTGGCCCAGGCAGCCGCCATCTCGCTCCGGCCGATTCCCGTCGAGAAGGCCCCGTAGGCCCCGTAGGTGCACGTGTGGCTGTCGCTGCCGATGATGATGAGACCCGGCAGGGCAAAGCCCTCCTCGCACATCTTCTGGTGGCAGACGCCTCCCTTGCTGGTGACGTCGTAGAAATGAGGGATGCCCTGTTCCTCCACGAATTCCCGGATCTCCTTGTGGTTGACGGCGTGTTCGTCGGTCGGTGCAGGGATCGCGTGGTCCAGGATGAAGACCAGGTGATCCGGCTTCCAGACCTTCGGAACGCCGATCTTCCTGAAGGTCTTTGCGATCGGGGCGGCATTGTCGTGGCTCATGCAGAAATGGGGTTCGACCGTGACCACGTCTCCCGCCTTGACCGCGTAACCCGCTGCCTTGCCGAGAACCTTCTCAGCGAACGTCATGCCCATGAGTCCTTCCCCTCCCTACTTCCTGGCCGCCTGGGCCTTGAGATACTCGATCAGGCCGCCGCTGGCCATGATGTCTTTCTCGAGGTCCGTGACCGCATCCCCGTGGAAGGTCTGGCCGTTGGTCAGGTCCTTGATCTCGCCGGTGGAGATGTTCACTTCCAGTTCATCCCCGTCCTGGATCTTGCCTTCCTTGATCGCGTCGCTCAATCCCTTGACGAAGAGCACGGGGTATCCGTTGTTGATGGCGTTGCGGTAGTAGATCCGGGCGAAGGATTCCGCGAGGACGACGGGGATCCCCAGTTCCTTGAGGCAGTAGACCGCGTGCTCCCGGCTGGAGCCTGTTCCGAAATTCCGGCCGGCTACGACGAAGTCGCCGGGCTTGGCTTCCTTGGCGAACTTCTCCTTGCCGGGGTAGTACTCGAAGGAGTACTGGGCCATCTTCTTCGGGTCGGTTTCAGCCAGGTACTTGTTGTGGTAGATCAGGTCCGTATCGACGTCGTCGGTGAAGACCCAGGCCTTTCCGCGCAGGACGTTCTGTTCCATGGTCTGTCCCTCCTTAAAAAACCAGTCGGCCTATTTCAGGATGTCCCGCGGGTCGGTGAGAACGCCTTTCACCGCGGAGGCCATCGCCGTCATGGGGCTCACGAGATAGGTGTGGCTTCCCTTGCCCACCTTGCCGATGAAGTTCCTGTTCGTGGTGGAAACGCCCACGTCGCCGCCCGGGAGCACGCCGTAGTGTTCCGCCGTGCAGAGGCTGCATGTCGGGTTCGTGAAGATGACCCCGGCTTCCAGGAATTTCTGGATGAAGCCGGCCTCTGCGCACTGCTTCATGACCTCCCGGGTGCTCGGGGTGATGATCGTCCGGACGCTGTCGCTGACCTGGAAACCCGCGGCTTTCAGGACTTCGAAGGCCGCCGCGATGTCCTCGAACCGGCCGTTGGAGCAGGACCCGATGTGGACCTGGTCGATGTGCGCTCCGGCGGCTTCCCGGACGGTCTTCACGTTGTCGGGCGCGTCGGGGCAGTAGGAGGCCATCGGTTCGAGATCCGAAACGTCGAAGTGGAGGTCATCGCTGTAAACGGCGTCCGGGTCGGCCTTCAGCGCCTGCACGCGGTCCAGGACTTCCGTTCCGGCCCGCTTGACCAGCCAGTCAAGGACTTCTCCGTTCGGCATGATGAGTCCCACCTTGCCGCTCATCTCCGTGACCATGGAGCACAGGGTGATCCGGTCCGCGAGGGAACTCTTCTCGATGGTTTCCCCGTAGAACTCGACGGCCTTGAAGAACATCCCGTCGGCTCCCAGCTTGCCCACGAGGAACGTGAGGAAATCCCTCATGCAGACTCCCCTGGCGAAGGACCCGGTGACCGTGATCTTCATCGTTTCCGGAACGCGGAACCACAGGGTCCCGTTGATCCAGGAGGCCACGATGTCGGTGTTGCCGACGCCTGTCGCAAAGGCCCCGACGCCCCCAAGGAGGTTCATGTGGCTGTCCGTTCCCAGGATGACGTCCCCCGGCTTCACGAGACCGTTCTCGAGGAGGACGTGCTGGCCGATTCCCCAGTTGACGTCGAACACTTTCGTGATTCCCTGGCGCTTTGCGAAATCACGGATGATCTTCTGGTTGTTGGCGACTTTTTCCGCGTGGGCCGGGGCCTGGAGGTCGAAGGTAAAGGCGATCTTTTCCGGATCCCAGACCTTCCCCTTGTCGGTCACCTCGTCGAACTGAAGGACGCAGTTGGGGCCCCCGAAATCCCGGGCCGTGGAAAGGTCGATCTTGCACCAGACCCGGTCGCCTACCTGGACTTCCTTGCCGGAAGCCCGCTGGATGATCTTTTGGATCATCGTCTTGCCCATGGAGTTGCACCTCCCGTAAAAGTTTGGTGAAACAGTCTACTTCATGCCCAGGAACGACTTGATGGTCTCGAAGTTCACGAAATCCGCCTTGTTGACCACAACGCCCTCCGGGCTCCGAAGGGTTCCGTCACCTTCGTGGGCGTGGTTGGCGATGATGTGGGCGATCTTGCTGGAAACGCCGTTTCGCATGGCCAGCACGGTGCCGGAGAAGGGATGGCGGAGGTCCTTGCCGAGCTGGGACTTGACCGTCGACCCTTCCGGGTTTTTCTCGTATTCCACGAGCTTGCCCACGTCGTGAAGGATCGCCCCGGCGATCAGGTCGTCGTGGTTCAGCTGGAAGCCTCCCTCGTCCTTGTAGAGGGCGTTGAATTCCTCGAAGACCCTCTTGCAGACGCGGGTGACTCCGCGTGTGTGGGTGAGGTACGAAGCGGGGCAGTTGGGGATCAGGAGCGTGAAGGGGATCCTGGCCATGTCCTCCGGCTCCCAGCCACCGGTTTTCAGGGCATCCACGTACGTGTCGATGACCTGCTCACGCAGCGTCGGATCGGTGATCCAGTTGATTTCCGGCAGCAGTTCCACGATTTTCTCTCTCATGTTTCTTCCCTCCCGTGACTTGGTTTGGTTCACCAGATCATCCCTGGTCTTCCAGGGAGATGCTTTCCTGCAGGGTGTGATAGACCCGCTCGATATGGGTCCCCGCGATTTTCGCCGCCAGCTTCGAGTCGTGGTCGACGATGGCGGTGTAGAGACCGGAATGTTCCTTGAGGAACGCCTGTTTGTCGGTCAGGCGGCTGTAGATCCTGTCGTGGGCGGCCATGATGAGGTTGAAGGTCATCTTGACGATGTTGACGAAGATGAAGTTGTGGGTTGCCTCGGCAAGGGCGAGGTGGAAGTCGAAGTCGTTCTGGGCCCGGTGGTTCGTCGATTCCAGGTTCTGCTCGGTTCGGGAAAGGATGCGGCGGAGTTTCGTCAGGTCTGAAGGGAGAGCTCGCTTGGCGGCCTCTGCCGCGATTGCGGGGTCGATGATCCGCCTGGCCTCCATCAGTTCCAGCACGGCGGCCCCCTCCAGGGGGATGTTGCGGGATTCCCCGGTTTCCGTGACGGGCCTCCGGACAAACCGCCCTTTCCCGGGCACGCTTTCGATGAGGCCGATCAGTTCCAGGACCCGGAACGCTTCCCGCAGCGAGCTTCGGCTCACTCCAAGGTCCTCCATCATCTGGCGTTCGGGCGGAAGAGGATCGCCGGGCCGGAGCTCGCCCCGGGAAATGAGATCCTTGAGTTCTTCGACGACCTTCTCGTAGATCCGGGTCGCCTTGACCTTCCTGGTTTCCATGAGACCCCTCCTAGCGTGGACCACCCAGTGCACTATATCCCGTGGCACGGGTATACGCAAGAGGGTCCAAGGGCGTCTGAATATTAAGATATTTTGCAGTCAATTCGGCATAAATCGGCCGGTAAAAGGCAAAAGACAAACGAATGGGTCCGACCAAAAAACGCTATGCAAGGCTACTGTTCAGACCGCCGCTCAAATCGAGGGGGCGGGGAAGCGAACCGGGATTTCCGCATCGGTAAAATGGCCCTTGTTTGAGCTATGGGCAGCACGGTATATGATAAAAAACCTCACCTCGAAACCAATCCGAAGGAGGGTCCCTAATTGAAGTGGAAAACGAAGGCGTTGCCCCTGCTGCTGTCTGTTTCGCTCGTTCTTGCCGCGGGAGGAGTTTCCTTTGCGGCTCCGGCCAAGGCGGTTTCCCCGAAGCCCGCGGCGAGCGCACCGGCCCCTGCCGCAAAGCTTCCGGGTGGAGCAACGGGGCGCGAGGCCTTTTTCGTCTCCCTGGACTGGCTCAAGGAGAACACGAGAGGCGTCGTGCTTCTCGACGCCCGCCCCGCTTCGCTGTACAGCGGGGGGCATATCCCGGGGGCCGTGAACGCGGAATGGCAGTCCTTCAGCTCGATGAAGGGACTTCCCGGGAGTCGCGGGTGGGCGACGCTGCTGGCTCCGAAATCCCTGGCCGCGCGCATCGGGGCGCTGGGGATCGACGGAACCCGGCCGGTCATCGTCTACGGTGAACCTGGAAGCTGGGGGCAGGAAGGGTTCGTGGCCCTGGCGCTCCGGATGGCCGGGGTGCCAGGGGTCCGTGTCCTGGACGGGGGATGGCCGGCCTGGCGGGCAGCGGGCCTTCCGGTGACAAAAGAAGTCCCTGCCCCGCGTCCTGCGAATTTCGTCATGAAGTCCTTCCGGAACGACTTGCTGGCCACGGTCGAGCATATCCGCGAAAGGATGGGATCCGCCAAGCTGCTCGATGTCCGGACCCTCGAGGAGTACAAGGGGGCCAGGTACTTCAGCGAGAAGAGGGGCGGGCATCTCCCGGGGGCGATCCTCGTTCCCTACAACCACCTGATCGGCCGGGACGGCCTCCTTCTGCCCGACGAGGACCTGAAGGCACTGTTCTGGAAAGCCGGGCTCACGCCCGAAGACGAAATCATCGTTTACGATACGGCGGGGGTCCGGTCTGCCTATGTGACCTGGGTCCTGCTGATGCTGGGTTACGGAAACGTGAAAAACTACGATGCCTCCTTCCACGAGTGGGCGGGCATCCCCGAGTTGTCCGTGGAGACCGGGGATCCCGGCGAGCTGCCGGCTTTGGTCGCGGCTCCCGCCCCGGTGAAAGGACCTTCGGAAACTCCCGCCTTGCCGCAAGCAGCGGAGGCCGCGGCGGTTTCGGCCGACGCTTCCCAGCCCGCGGGGGGAAACCCGCAGCCCGTGAAGCCGGTGCCGATCGCCGCCGCACCGGTCTCCCCGGATGTCGTTCCCCAGTCGGCTGACCTGAAGCCCCAGTCCCTGAAACCGATCCCGATCGTCGTACAGCCGGCACCGGCGGAGGTCAAGGCAGAGGAGGCGAAACCGGTCCCGCCCGCATTGACGCAATCCCCGGTCCCCACGGTGGCTCGAATCACCGCAATCCGCTGGAACAAGGACGGGAGGAAGATCAGGGCGGTGGTTGACCTGGACCGGGTTTCGGAGCCTCGGGTCCTGGTGAAGCCCGGCTTCGTGGAACTTTCCTTCGAAGCGTTGCCGGCCGCAACGGTTCCGGGCCTGCCTTCCCCCTACGGCAAGGAGGTTTCGGTCGTCCTGGTGGAATCGACAGGGAAATCGGTCCTGCGCTTTTCCCACACGGCAAAGAATGTCAGGAATTTCCAACTGGAAAAACCCTACCGGGTTGTCCTCGACTTCCAGTTCTGAGGAGGCTGGCAGATGGTCTTCACGGTCACGGAGGAAGGAAACGGGTCGTTCGAGAGCGACAGGCCCCTGAATGGAATCGACGTCCTGTCGAGGGACGGGAGGAAGACCGGCAATATCGTGGCCTGGCGGGTCAACCGGTACCTTCGCCCCCTTTGCTGGGAAGTTGCGGAGGACTGCACGGTCTCGTTCGTCGATACATCCTGCTTCGAAGGGAAGGAGGTCTATCGCAGGACGCTCACGTTCCTTCTCGTCCTGGCCTGCAGGAAGGCGTTGGGCAAGGAAGTGCTGGTCCGCCATTCGCTCAGCGACGGCTACTACTGCGAAATTCCCGGGGAGGAGCTGGGGGGAGGGCAGGTGGCGGCGATCCGGCAGGCGATGAACGACCTGGTGAAGGAGGACCGGCCCATCGAGCGGGAACTCCTTTCCCTCGACCGGGCGAGGACGCTCTTCGAGGCGCAGGGGAACCGGGAAAAGGCGGAGCTGTTGAGGTGGATCGGCATCGATCCCGTCGAAACCTACCGGGTCGGGGACCGGATCGGTTATTTCTACGGGCCCCTGGCCCCGTCGACCGGCGCGGTTGAGGTGTTCGACCTCGTCCTGCATGCGCCCGGGATGGTCCTCCGTTTCCCCACCGTGGCATCTCCCGCGGGGCTTCCGCCGTTCCAGCCGCCAAAGCAGCTTTCCGATGTCTTCCTCGAATACTCGGGCTGGCTGGATATCCTGGGCATCAGCACCATGGAAAGCCTCCACCGGGCAGTCGCCCAGGGGAGGGGCACCGAACTGATCCTCATCTCGGAGGCCCTCCATTCCCAGCGGCTGAACCGGATCGCCGAAAGCGTGGCATCCAGGCCGAACTGCCGCATGGTCTGCATCGCCGGTCCTTCCGGCTCGGGCAAGACCACGACCGCCCACCGCCTGGCGATCCAGCTGGCGGTTTGCGGCAAACGAACGAAGACCCTTTGCATGGACGACTACTTCCTGGAAAGGAGCCAAACGCCGCGGGACGCCGAAGGCAACTACGATTTCGAAGCCATCGAGGCGCTGGATCTCAAGTTGCTGAATTCCCACATTACGGCACTCCTGGAAGGCAGGCCCGTCCGGCTTCCCCGTTTCGATTTCCTGAACGGGACGAGGGAAAGCGGTCCGGAGCTGCTTCTGGAGCCCGGGGAGATCCTGGTCATCGAAGGAATTCACGGTCTCAACGACCAGGTGGGGCTGGGCGTTCCCGACTCGGAAAAATTCCTTCTTTACCTGTCCCCGCTCACCGGGGTCAACCTGGACCGCCACAACCGGACCAGCACGACGGACAACCGCCTTTTGAGGCGCCTGGTGAGGGATTACCGAACGCGGGGAAAAAAGCCGGAGGCGACACTCCTCCAGTGGCCCTCGGTGATCCGGGGAGCGGCCCGCCATATCTTTCCCTACCAGGAACGGGCCGATGCGATGTTCAATTCCGCGCTGGTCTATGAACTCTCTGTCCTGAAGGGATACGCAGAACCGCTCCTCCGGCGGATCCGCGAGGAATCTCCCGTTTTCGGGGAAGCCCAGAGGCTCCTGGACCTTCTTCGGTATGCTCCTTTCATCCCGGCAGATGACGTTCCCAACCATTCGATCCTGAGGGAGTTCATCGGCGGGAGCTGTTTCAGGGTCTGACCGGCCTTCGGGAAACAGGAAGGGCCGGGGGGCTTTCCGCCTCCCGGCCCTTTCACTTGCGATCTCCTACAGGGCGACCGGATTGCAGAGGTTTCCGGCTTCCTTGGCAACCCGCCCGCAGTTTGCGCAGACGAATTTCCCGTCTTTCACCATTTCCTTGTAGTGTTCCAGGTCGGCTTCCACCATTCCCATGTTCTGGTAGTAGCAAAGGTGGTTCTCGTGGTCCGGATGCGGCCAGCCCAGCTTCGGCATAGGTTCCCCTCCCTTGGTGGATGGTTGAGATGCCTATTCATTATACTGCAACGGTGAGGAGGGGCCAAGGGAAAAAGGATTACCAGCCGCCTCCTCCGCCGCCGCCCCCGCCTCCGCCGGAACCGCCTCCGCCGCCCCCGCCTCCGCCTCCGAAGCCAGAACGGCTGCCGGGAGCCACGGAGGCCGAGGAAACTGCGCCGGAGAAGCTGGAGCCGAAATTCGAGGCAAACGAACCGACGTTGAACCCGCGGATGGCGTCGCCCATGTACCAGGACGGGCGGTAACCGCCCTGCCACGATTCAGGAGCCTTGCCTTCCGCAGCCATTCGGGCGAACACGTCCGAGAACTGTTCAGACCACTCCTGTTCCACTCCCAGGGCAAGCGCATAGGGCAGGAACCGCTCGAAAAGCTCCGGGGTCCGGTCGGGAGGGTTCAGCCGGTTGAGCCGGTCGGCTTCCGCGACCGAAAGGTAGAGGCGGAAGCCCTCGATTTCGTCCATGGCCTTCCTGCCGGCTGGGGTCCTTGCCTTCAAAAGCCATGCAAAAAGGACATTCGAAAGGACGAGCAGGACGACGGCGGCAAGGAGTGGCCAGGAAACCGCCTGGGCCAGGCCGGTTCCCATGAATCCCAGGGCGGATGAAAGCGGGAGGGTGAAGACGGCGAGAAAGAGCAGGCGGACCAGGGCAGAACCCCTCCTGGGGCCGTTTATCACCGCCTTGACCTGTTTGACGATGGCCGTCCCGAATGCAAGGGCGATCAGCGCCATGACCGGGAACACGAAGGCGAAGGCGATGTTTTGAGGCAGGTTCCCGATGTTCGGGTCCAGGAGCACTCCCAGGACCAGGGAGAGCACCGTCAAAAGAACACCGATGACGAAGAAACGCGTGTTTCGGACGAAGGCCCTGCCGTAGTGGCGGTTTTTCAGGAGGTCCTTCAGGGCCGTCACGGCTCCGCTGAAAACGGTGTGGTTGGCCTGGTCCACCGCGAGCGTATCGTGCATCCCGACGAGGGGATAAACGGCTACCCGTTCCTCCGCGTCGAGGAGGTTGAAATCGAATTTCGGACCACGCCGGAGGAAATACTGCTTCCCGTCCTGTTCGATGGTCAGGAAGCCCTTCACGGCGGCACCGAGAAGCGTGGCCGTAAAACAGCGTTCGTCGTATCCCATCCGGTAGAGATAGCGGACACCGGCGGGGGAGTAGCCCTCCGGGGGGGCAAAGCGGGGGATGATCGTTCCGGGGCGCGGATCCCGTCCATACCGCGACCAGACAAGGAGATAGTAGAGCAGTACGACCGCCAGCCCGGCGAAAAGGGCGATCCGCCCCGCGTTGTCCCGGAACTTCCACTTGAGCCGGTCAAGGGAGGAGGGCTCGGGAACGATTCCTTTCGGCCATCCGGCGACGATGGAAAACCCCTCGCCCGGAAGCAGAGGGCGGGTCGTCACGAATCGCGGTGTTCCGTCCGCCTCTTTGAGGATGCGGAAATCCCTTCCCCGTTCCCCCATTTTCCCGGTGTAGGCTTCCGTCATCGTGATGCCGGCTTTCCCAGGCAGGGTGACGACGCACCACGCCGAGTCGATCGGGAATCGCCATCCGTTTCCGGTCACGTTCCAGTACAGTTCGTCATGGTTCCCGAAAAAACCGATTTGCCGTGCTGTCCGGTAGACCAGGGTATACGTGTGGATCCCCGGCTGGAGGAACCGCTCGGGGTTCCCGATGAAAACCCGTTTGCCGTTCGAGGCGGGCTTGACTTCGTAGGGTTCTGGACGCCCGTCCCGCAGCACGGCCAGGACCTGGAAGGGAACGATCACGGCGCTCCCGTCCGGTGCCCGGTAGAGGGTCGGGAAGTCCCTGTAGATCCCCCGCCGGATGGCGATTCCCTCGGCGCGGACGCGAAGGGTCTCGGTGACCTGCAGCGATGCGTCCTTTCCGACGGCGATTTCGCTTCCGAATTCGAGGATCCTTTCCTCCGCATGCGGGCGTCCCGGGAACAGGCCCAGCAGGACTGTGACCAGGAGGAACAGGAAGAGGGCCGGGCGCCGGGCTTGGGGCATCATCTGCAGTCCCGCCTAATTGAAACGCACCTGCGGGGCCTTGCGTTCCGCATCGTCTTCCAGTTCGAAGAAATCCGCCTTCGTGAAGCCGGAAAGCCGAGCGACGAGGTTGCTGGGGAAACTGTCGACGAGGACGTTGTTTTCCCGGACCGTCCCGTTGTAGTAACGGCGTGCCATCTGGATCTGGTCCTCGATCTCCGCCAGGCTCTTCTGGAGTTCCAGGAAGTTCGTGTTTGCCTTGAGTTCGGGATAGGCTTCCGCCACGGCAAAAAGCGTCCGAAGGGAGGCCGTCAGGGCGCTTTCCGCGGCGGCCTGCTCCCGGACCGAACCGGCGCTGACCGACTGGGCCCGGCTCGCGGCGATCTTTTCGAAAAGTTCCTTCTCGTGCCCGGCATAGCCCTTGACGGTTTCCACGAGGTTGGGGACCAGGTCCACCCTCCGCTTGAGCTGGACGTCTATCCCGCTCCATGCCTCGGCCATCAGGTTCCGAAGCCGGACAAAACGGTTGTAGACGGAAACGGACCAGGCAAACACCAGGGCGACGACGGCGGCGAAAATTCCGATCATGAGCATGAGGATTCCTCCAATCGGCATAGGGATCGAGTCCATTGTAGCCGATGCGTGCGGGGCGGTTTCCCAGGTGATAGAATTGCAACCGGTTGAACGAAAGGGGCGTGCAGCATGAGGGTCACGATGGTCCAGGTGGCCAGGGAGGCGGGGGTCGACAAGGCCACGGTCAGCCGGGCCCTGAAAGGGGACCCGAGGATCTCCCTCGCCACGCGCGAGAAGGTCTGGGAAGCGGTCAAAAGGCTTGGATACGAACCGGATGCCGTGGCGAAAGGGCTCTCCAGCAGGAAAAGCGGGATGGTCGCGGTGGTTTTCCGGACGCTGGCACCCGGGTGGACGGGCAGTTTCCTGTCCGGTGTCGAACGGGTCCTGGCCAAGGGGAGGACGGACTTCATGGTCCGTTCGACGGGAGGGGTCCCGGGCACCTGGGACAGCCTCCAGAGAACCCTCACGGCCCGCCGCATCGACGGCCTTCTTTGCCTGGATCCCCAGCTTCGGAAAACCCCGGGGATCCCGGTGGTGACGGTCGGGTTCCGACTTGAGGGGGCGTGTTCCGTCCTCGTCGACACGGAGGAGGGGATCCGGCAGTTGCGGGCCGTTTCCCGCGGTGCCCCGATCGTCTACCGGCGGGGAGCGGAGGCCCTCTTTCCGGAGATGGAGGGCCGGCTCGGGGAAGGAAAAACACTGGCGGGGGAGCCAACCGAATGGGTGTTCTGCGATGGGGTGCTTCCGGCCCCGGGAGAACGGGCGGTCGTATCCTGCGGACGAGGGACGGAATGTGGGCACGGGGGGCTTCTCAGGCTCGTCTGGCCTGCCTTTGAAACCGGGGTCCTTTCGGCGCGCCTTCTCCTGAACGCCCTGAAGGGGCAGGGAGCGCTTCCTGACGTCGTCCTGGTGCAGCCGCGCGTGCAAGGCAAGGATGCCCGCGGAGGATGCGAAGAAATTGTCTGACAGAAAAAGTTTAGTTATACATTATAAATAAACTGATGTTGACAGGATTTTTGACTTCTGGTATAAAGACCCAAAGAAATTGGAACGGAGGATAAAGGATGAAATTCACCACGGTCCCCACCAGCCGAATAAGACGGGCGAGAGGAAGCTTCGCGGGCGTTGGCGTTCTGGACGCCGCAAGTTTTGTCCTGCGGCCTGTCGGGTTGGCAAAGGGAGGGTTTGACATGTGGTTGAAAGACAGCAAGGGGAACTGGTATATGGCGGGGCAGGAACCGATCTGCGGGATTTGCGAGGCCGCAGGCAGCTGGGAAAAGGATGCCGAGGGCGGGTGGGTCTACGTGACCGCGACCGTCGGCGGCCTGTCGGGGAATTCCTATATCCCGGTCCACTCTTCGATCGCCCTGTAAACGGATCTCCCTTCAAACGGACCGTCCAGGGGCGGGCGCGCGGGATGCGCGTTCCGCCCCTTTTCTTTTATACTGGCCGAAAGCCCTGGACAGGAGAGTGGGGTTCTTGGCAGTCTTCCGCGACAAATTCCGACTCGCATCCGTATTCCTGTTTCTCGCCTTTGCCTTGGCGGGAGCGTTCGGCTATTCCCTTCTGTCAGGGGATGTCCGCATTCCCTTGCCGGAAGTCCTGGAAATCCTTGCAACGGGTCCCGCCGGACCTGCCGGTTCCCCGGAGAGCCTCGCGAGGGCCGTCATCTGGCATGTCCGACTGCCGAGGGCGTTGACCGCCCTGGCGACCGGGGCGGGACTCGCCTGCTGCGGGGTCCTTTTCCAGGCCCTCCTGCTGAATCCCCTGGCTGAACCCTATACGCTGGGAGTGGCTTCGGGAGCCGCCTTCGGGGCTGCGGCCGCCATCTCCTTCCAGTTGCCCTTCCTCACCTTCTGGGCGTTCGCGGGAAGCGTCGGCGCGCTGGGGGTGGTATTCGCCCTCGGAGGGCGGGGTGCCCTTCGCGAGCCCACCCGGATGATCCTGGCCGGGGTGGTCGTCGGAAGCATCCTGAGCGCCGCCATCGCTCTGCTGAAGGCCCTGTCGGGGCAGATGATGGCCGCGATCGTCCTTTGGATCATGGGCAGTTTCGCCGGTTCCACCTGGGGAAGCGCAGCCTGGTGCCTCCCCGCGGCGATCCTGGTCGCGGTCCTGGGCTTCGGGCTGCACCGTGACCTGGATATCGTGGCGTCCGGAAGCCCGGCGATGGCGCTCGGAGTCAACGAACCACGCCTTAGGATGGGCTTGCTGTTGATCTCCTCCCTTGCGACGGCCGTTTTCGTCTCCTTTTCCGGGGTGGTGGGTTTCGTAGGGCTGGTCGTTCCCCACCTGGTCCGGATCCTTGCCGGCCCGAACCACGTCCGGCTGGTGCCCCTTTCCTTCCTCGGGGGAGGGCTGCTGATGCTGGTTGCAGACCAGGCCTCACGGGGCCTTTCGGAATTGCCCGTCGGCGTGATCACGGCTCTCGTCGGAGGGCCGGTGTTTTGCGTGCTTCTCTGGAGGCGGGCCTGATGCTGAGGGCGATACGGGTCTCCGCCGGCTACGGAAGCCAGCCCGTTCTCCACGGACTCTCCCTGGAGATCCGTCCCGGGGAGGTCCTGGCTCTTCTCGGGCCGAACGGAAGCGGAAAAAGCACGCTGCTTTCCGCGCTTTGCGGGGTAGTGAGAGTTCTCGAGGGGGAGGTCCTTCTCGGGGATCGGCCGGTTCCCGGGATGGACCGGAGGAGCGTTTCAAGGCAGGTCGCCTATGTTCCGCAGCAGTTTGCCTTCACCCAGGGATTCCGCGTGGAGGAGATCGTCCTCATGGGGAGGTCCTGCTGGCTCGGCCCCTTCGAAAATCCGGGCGAAATCGACCGACGGAAGGTAGAGGAAGCGCTGGAGGCGATGGAACTGGAAAGGGTCCGCGAAAAGCCCGTGACAGAGCTCTCCGGGGGCGAAGCCCAGCGGGCCTGCCTCGCCAGGGCTCTTGCGCAGGACACCCGGTTCTGCCTCTTCGATGAGCCGACCGCTTCCCTGGATCCGCGCCATGCGCTCCTGGTGATGGAACGGCTGGCCGGGCTGGCCAGGGAAGGGAAAGGCGTCGCGGTCGCCCTGCACGACGTGAACCTGGCCTTCCGCTATGCTTCGAGGATCGCCTTCCTCAAGGAAGGTCGCTTGCTTGGAGTTTTTCGCCCGAGCGAGGTGGACGAATCCGTGCTGGAGTCGGTATTCGAAGTTGGATGGCGGTTTGCCGTCGGCCCTGGGCTCTCCCGCCTGGCCTTTCCCGCCTAGCCTAGGGAAAGAGCGAGAACGCAGCGTTCAGGAGCCCTCCGGCGGCAAATGCGGTAACCAGCATGATGCCCAGGCTTTTCAAGGTGTCCTTCCCTCCCAGCTCCTTCCACAGGACGACGAAAGTTGCGATGCAGGGAAAGGTCATGGCGAGGGTGACCGTTGCAACGACCAGTTGGTTTGGGGAAAGCCCGAGGGGAACCAGCATCCCCACCGCCACGTCTTTCCTCAGGATCCCCAGGAGGATGGCTCCGGCGGCTGAAGCGGGAAGCCCCAGGACGGCGTTGAAAAGCGGAGCGGCAAGACTGGAAAGGAAGCCGATGACTCCCGTCGAGGTCAGGAGGTTTGCCAGGAGGATTCCGCCCAGGACGAGGGGAGTCGCTTCGAGGAGGAACTCGCGGACCCTGAACCAGAGCTTCATGGCGAAGGCCTGCAGAGAAGGCATCCGGTAAGGGGGGATCTCGACGATCAGTTCCGGGCTGAACCCCGGGAGCAACCCGTGCAGGATCCTCCCCAGGATGATCCAGGAAAGGAAAAGGGCCCCGTAGACCAGGAGGACGAAGCGGAGGCCGAGGTTTCCGAGCACACCGACGACCATTGCCTGAAGCGCGGCGCAGGGAACTGCCACGGAGATGAGCGTGGCCGCGATGAACCGCTCTCTCTTCGACTCCAGGACCCGTGTCGCCAGGATGCCGGGAACGTTGCAACCAAGTCCCAGGAGGGTCGGGATGACGGCATAGCCGTGAATCCCGAGCCGGTGCAGCAAGGCGTCGAACAGAACGGCAAGGCGCGGCAGGTAGCCGGAATCCTCGAGGAAACTGAGGACGGCATAGAAAGCCACGATATAGGGCAGGACCATGACGAATTCGACGTACAACCCCGTCGAAATCATCCCGAAGCTCAGTTCGAAATCGATCTTCCCATCAAACAGGGTTCCGATCAGAAGGGTATGGAGAAAGGACCCGGGGCCCAGCAGTTCCGAAAACTTCATCAGGACCGGCCGGACGGCTCTTTCGAAGAAGGGGTCCAGGAGCAGGCTGATCAGTCCTTCCCCGATTTCCCTTACCGCTCCGTAACTCAGGGAGAGAACCCCGACGCCGATGAGGGCCCCCCAGAATTTGTGGACGCTCAAGTCCTCCAGGCGGTCTCTTAACGTGTGGTGCCGGTGGACGACTTTCTGAACCCGGCCGACGATCGATCCGATCCGCTGCCAGCGCTCTTCCCTGGGAACGCTGGAAAGCGGGGAGACACGGGCCTCGTCCAGTTTCGCCACCAGTTCGCGGATGCCCTGCCCGGTCACCGCCACCGTGGGGACGACCGGCACCCCCAATTCTTCCTGCAGGGCAGCGGAATCGACCAGGACGCCGCGGTGCCTTGCCTCGTCCACCATGTTCAGGGCGACGATCGATGGAAGTCCCCGCTCGAGGACCTGGAGAGCCAGGACGAGGTTCCTTTCCAGCGCCGTGGCGTCCAGCACGATGATGGCTTTCTCGGCGCCTTCCTCGATCAGTTTGAGGGCGATTTCCTCCGCTTCGTTGGTCGGCTCGAGGGTATAGGCTCCGGGCACGTCCACCAGGCGGTAGCAGGTCCCGCCTACCGCGAGTGTCCCTTCCATGAAGCCGACCGTTGTGCCCGGGTAGTTGGAAGAAATCGCGTGAACGCCGGTCAGGCGCGAAAAAAAAGCGCTCTTTCCGACGTTCGGGTTTCCCGTCAAAAGGATGCGCTTCGTGCAGTTTTCCCGGCCTTCACCCGGATCGGGCGTCGAACGGGGAATGCAGCCGCTGCAACCGGAGCAACGGCCGTCGCAAAAGGACATCAGGAGCGGCTCCCTTCTGAAGGTTCCACTTCCACGATGAGCCGCGAGGAAATCCCATGGCCGATCGCGATCTGCCTCTGGTCGAGGAGGATCGTCACCGGGCCCTTGAAGGGCATTCCCGAGATCTTCCGGATGGACTTCCCCGGATAGAGGCCGAGGGCTTCAAGGCGCTGGCCGCATTCCCCTTCGGGCATCTGGGCGATGACCGCCTGCGTTCCGTCTTCGAGAGCGTTCAACGTTCTTCTCATGGGGATCTCCATTCATTATTAGGACTGCCTAACTTATAGCCGAGCCGCTTCCGGCTGTCAAGACGGCAGATCAAGGGTTTCCCGTCATGGCTTTCAGGAGCATGGTGGCATAGGAGCTTTTCGGCAGGAAAAAACCGAGAGTCGCCCGCCATTTTCCGGGGTAGAGCTCGTCCGGTTCGAAACCGGAAAAAGTCAGGTTTTCCGGCTTTACAACGGCTTTCCTGGGGAAGGATTTGAAAAAGGTTCGCCGGAATTCCCTCATGTTGAACTGGGATCGCCGGATGCCCCGGCCCTGGAGAACCTCGTCCAGGACTTTCCGGACCTGCGGATCGGCAGTGCCGATTTTTGCGGCCTCGGTTGGAATCTCCATGCCGGGCAGGGGGTTTTCGCCTTCCGGGTCCAGGTTTCCGAAGTGGAGGGTGGGAGCTGTTTTTCCGGGGACTTCGAAGGTTTCCTTCCCGTGGAGCCGGATCAGCCTTGAAAGGGCGAGGTTCCACAGGAAGGACTGGAAGGCCGCAAATGCCATGGAAAGCTCCTCCCGCGGGATCGCGTTCAGGGCACGGATCAGTCCGTTCCGGGAGGAGTCGCGGGAAAGCATGCCGGCGATTTCCCGTTCCTCCCGGGTGCGGGAAAGCGAAAGGAGGGCAGCCCAGTCGCCCCAGGCCTTTCGGCGCATCGCCTTCAGGGCTTTCACGGGTGCCGGGTCCTCGGGATGGATCGTGCAGAAGAACAGCTGCAGGGCCCCCGCGTATTCTCCACGGATCAGCCGCTCGGCCAGGAAGGCTCCTTCCGAGACGCCGCCGAACCGCTGATCGTCGAAATAATTGGCGAATCCCCATCGCGAGACCCGTTCCATTCCCCTCTCGAGCGAACGGGCTTCGGCCTCCGAGAGGTCCCGGACCGTGAGGCGGAAATCGTTTCCCAGCAGGTGGAAAGGGGAGATGTAGTCGTTCACGAACCCCTCCCGTACGACGGAAACGTTCTTCGAGGCGAAATCCAGGCTGTACCGGGAAGGGACCGAGAGGAACTGTTCGGTCAGGGCATGCCGGTCCTTCTTGCCGCCGTACCCGACAGCGGAGATCGGGACGTTGTTTGCCCGGGCGGCCGCGGCAATGGCGTCCAGCGTGTTCCATCCCCTTTTTGTAAGCCGGTAGAAGCCATAGGCGCCCGAAGAAGGGGAGGGCACCAGGTCCAGCCGTTCCCGGACCTGGAAGTCTTCCGGGAGAACCTTGATTTTCATGCGCGCAACTCCCTTCTCATTCCAGCCGGAAGACCACCGGGACCAACAGTAGGCCCGGCGCATCCGGCCGGAATTTCCAGCTTCGGACCGCGTAAAGGGCGGACTGGTCGAGAGCGGGATACCCCGAAGAGGAGTGGATTGAGATATCTATGGGTTTCCCACTTTCATCCAGCCTGACGAGCAGGACCACGGTCCCCGATTCCCCCTTCTTCCGGGAGGCCAGGGGGTACAGCGGTTTCGTCCTGGAGAGGACGTCCGGTTCCCGGGCTTCCCGAACGGTTTCGGGAAACTCCTCCGGTTGGGGAACTGCGGCCCCGGGGAGTTGCTCCGCGGCCTTCGTACCGGCAGGATCCCTCAGGGCTCGACCCGGGTCTACGGAAGAGCCGGCTGCGGCTTGGCTCGACGGTTTTTCCGGGTGCCGCGCCGGTTTCGGAGTCTGAGCGGCAGGGGGCTTCTCCCGGAGGCTCGGCGCCGTTTTCGGCTGCATTCCCTGTTCAGGGACGCCGACGGGGGCAATGGGAAGGCTGACGAGCCTGGCTTTCAGCAAAACCGGAGGAGGTGCCGCCGTGCAGCGGTCACCCAAGAGCAGGAAGACGGCCGCCGCGTGGAGGGCCAGGCTGAGGAGAACGGGGATTCCCCAGCGTCTCAAGGAGTCTTCCCTCCCTGCAGCGCAAGGCCGACGTCCTGAATCCCCGCGCTTCGCAGGATTTCCAGTAGGGTGGCGACGTTCCCGTAGGACACGTCCCGGTCGGCCGCCAGGATAAGGTCCCTCCCAGCCTTGCCGGCTTTCAGGGCCAGGGCGGCGGTTTCTTCCCTGGAGACCGGTGTGCCGTCAAACCGGATCCGGCCGTCGGGAAAGACTTCGATGACGGCCGGTCTGCCCCCGATCGGGGCTCCCTGGCCCGCGGGAAGGCGGACCGAGATCTGCCCCTGCAGTAGGGAAGCGGTGATCACGAAAAAGAGGATCAGCATGAACAGGACGTCGATCAGGGGAGTCAGGTCCAGGTCTGGCTGCAGGCGCCTACGGGACACGGGGCTTGCCCCCCTTCTCCAGCGCTTCGGTCAGAAGCCGCGCGGCTTCCAGGACCCGGGGGCCCGGGTGGAAAAGGGCGTCTGAGCGGACGGCGACCACCCTCCCGGTAGTGGCTGCCCGAAGCGGAAGCCCGCTGAAGAGGGCCTGGAAAGACTCCTGGGTGATGGCCATTCCCTTTTCCGCCTGGGCCAGGACGACGACGTCCGGGTCCAGGGATAGGACCGTCTCCCGATCGACCTGGGGGAAGGAGAAGACGATCCGGTTTGCCGCGTTGGGGATCCCCAGGCGCGTCAGGATGTCCTGGATGTAGTTGGTTCTCCCGGCTACGGTCAGCGGGTCGTGCCAAACGATCACGAGGACCGATGGAACGCCCCCCGGGTGGGCGGTACGGATCCGCTTGCGGAGGGTTTCCAGCTCGAACCGGATCTTCCGGATGGCACGGTCGGCTTCTTCCTTTCTGTCGAGCTCGCGCCCCAGGATCTTCAGCGCTTCCTCGACCTGGCCGAGAGAGCGATGCAGGGTCAGGGAAATCGTTCGGACCCCCATTTTCGAAAGGCGGGAAAGGGTTTGCCCGTGGAAGGTCGCCTCTCCGACCACGAGGGTGGGGCGGAAGGAGAGGATCCTTTCGATTGAAGGTGTGGAGTATCCGCCGACTTTGGGTAAAGAGCGGGCGGCCTTCGGGTAATCGTCGTATTCCGAGACGGCCACGACGGATCCCATCAGGCCGAGGGCGTCGAGGGTTTCGGTGATGCTCGGGGCAAGGGAAACGATGCGTTCCGCGCGGGCCGCCCGGGCGGTTCCGTTCCAGCCGAAAAGCAGGAGAAAGGCTGCAAGGAACGGAAACACCTTTTTCATGGCCTTGCGGGGTCTCCTGTCCTGGGGCTCTTTTGCAGGAGTTTCTCTCGAACCAGGAAGTCGACCCCCCTGTTGAGGGTTTCTTCCTCGCTGTCGACCCGGGCGGAGAGGTAGGTGTGGCACAGGATGACGGGAACCGCGACCGCCAGGCCTGCGACCGTGGTCAGCAGCGCAACCCAGATCCCGGAAGCCAGCTCGGCCATCCCCGCCCCTCCCGGGACGGACCCGGAAACGGCGGGAAGGCCCCTGAAGGTTGACACCATGCCGAGGACGGTTCCGAGGAGCCCCAGGAGGGGAGCCACCCGTGCGATCGTGGCAAGCGTGCCCAGTCCCTTTTCCCAACGGAACAGCTCCCTTCGCAGCTGCTGCTCCATGAGGGTCTCCAGGGAGTCCGGCTCTGCCTGCCAGTGGGTGATCGCCACTTCGAAGAGGCGGTGGAGGGAGCTTGAGCCGGATTTGACGACGGCTTTCGCGGCAGCTTCGTCTCCCTCGTAGAGCGCTTTTCCGAGAGCCGTTTCCAAGGCCATCGGATCCGTCGAGGCTCGCCGGAAAAACAGCAGGCGCTCGATCACGATGGCGAAAGCAAGGACGGAAACGGCGCCAATGACCCACATCAGCGGTCCGCCCAGCTTGAAGAGGTTCAGGTCCATGGGGTTCCCTCGCTTTCCTGTGAGGATGTTGCGGGGCCATTATAGACGATCGTCAGGCCGTTCGGGCAACGGGAATGCCGGCGCTCTCGAAAAGCTCGTAAAAGGTTTCGTGCCTTACGGGTTCCGCCTCCAGGGCCTCCAGCGAAAGAACCCAGAAATCCAGGGGGGCGGAGGGCCCGATCAGGCTTTCGGAGAACGGGGACAACCACTGGCTGATCCGCTCCGCCTCTTTCCGGGTGCGGGTTGTCCAGATCCACCACGTTACCGAGGATTGCTCCTGCGTGTCGGTATCGTATCGCCCCGGCAGGAGGCATCGCCTGGCGTATTCAAGGAACGGGCGAAGGGAGGAAAGGTCCCGGACGACCTGTTCGAGGAAGGCTTCCCGCCCGTTTTCCGGGGGTTCCGCCAGGCGGATCATCAGGCGGTCCGTGTTCATCAGCCTGAACGGATCCCAGGGAGCGGTCGCGTCCAGGTAGTAGGCGTAGTCGTACCGGTGGAGGAAAAGGATGTCGAGGCGAAGTCGCCCTTCCCTGGCTCCGCTTTTGGCAACCCATTCCCTCAGCCTGTCTGCGCGGTGCGGTTCGGAGGCCGCCGGGGTCCTGGGGAATGCCTCGAAAAAGGAAACCGCCAGCGGGTGCCTTTCCAGGGACGCCAGGTCGTTTAGGCCGGAGGCCGCCGGAAGGTCCGGGAAATAGGAAAGGACCGCCTCCGTCTTGGCCTCCTTGCTTCCCCAGGGGCTGTGAAACCCCCGGTCCAGGCGGAGCAGGACCTCCAGGGAAAACAGGCTGCGGGCCGGGTCGGACGGGGGGATCCCGGGCAAGTCCTCCAGGAAGGACTCTTTTGCCAGTTCCCTGAACCGTTCCATCCCGGTTTCGGTCAGGACAAAACCCTCGGCGCCCGTCCTTCGGACAAGTCCCATGGTTTCCAGGACGGCCAGGCCGGCGGGATCCTCTCCGGCAAGCTCCACCAGCCGGGCGGACCAGCAGGGGCGGTTCTGGTCGAAAAGCAGGAGCAGGCTTGCTTCCTTCATCATTGGCCGGTTCACTCCTTCTCCGTGAAAATGATAGACTCTAGCTCATGTGGTCACTTCTCTTCTGGCTTTTTCTATCGGCCGGGTTCCTGGTCGAAACGGCCCTTTTCCTGGGCCAATGGGGATGGCTCAACCGGCTCGAGCGGAACGTCCCGGCAGAACTGGCTCCTCTCCTGCCCGAGGGGTACGGCTGGTGGCGCGGCGTCGCCTACGCGCGAGAACGCCTCCGGGTTTCCCTCGGCTCGCTGCTGACCCGCTACGCGGTCCTCGCCGTGATGATGGGGGCGGGAGGGCTGAAAAAGACGGCCTGGCTGGCCGAGGCCGTTTCGGATGCCCCGTTCCCGGCCGGCTTCGTCCTCGGGGGCCTCCTGGCGGCGGCATTCGCCCTTGCAGAACTCCCCTGGGACCTTTACGGGACTTTCGGCGTGGAAGCGCGCTTCGGCTTCAACCGAACCTCCGTCGGGCTTTTTCTGCGGGACGCCGTGGTGAAAATGGCCCTTTCCGCCACCCTTGCAGGGAGCCTGCTGGGCGCCGCTTCCTTTCTCCTCACCCGGCGCGGAGGCTTCATCCTTGCCCTGTCCGGAGCGGCAGCGTTTGACGCCGCGGCCGCTTTCGCCTTCCCCAGCCTCATCCTGCCGCTCTTCTTCCGCCTGCGTCCCCTGGAGGACGGAGAATTGAAGGCGAGGCTTGAATCCCTCTTCCGTCGGGCCGGGTTCCCGGCTTCTTCCCTGCTGGTTGCAGACGGAAGCCGGCGTTCAACCCACGGGAACGCATTTTTCGCAGGCCTGGGTCGCACCCGGCGGGTAATCCTCTTCGATACGCTGGCGGAACGGTTCCCTTCCGACGAAGCGGCGGCCGTTGTCGCCCACGAGATCGGCCACTGGAAAAAGGGGCATGTCCCCTTGGCCCTTTTGCTGCTGTTTGCGGTCCAGTCGACGCTGATCCTCTTTGCCGCATTCGTCTGGGGAAGGGGCGGATTTGCCGAGAGTTTCGGCCTCTCCGGCCGGCCCGAATCCTTCGCGGTCGCGGTGACCTTTTTTTGGGGAGCTTTGGCCGGTCTCTTCCTTCAGCCCGTCCAATCCGACGCTTCCCGCCGCAGGGAGTTCGAGGCTGACCGTTATGCCGCTTCCCTCGAGGGCAAAGAGGCCATGATCGGGGCTCTCGTTCGCCTGGCCACCGATAGCCTTGCCTGGACTCCGCCCGAGCCCCGGTACGCGGCCTGGTACGCGAGCCACCCCTCGGTGGCCGAGCGGGTCCTGGCCCTGAAAGAGCTTGAAGCCCCTCCCCTCAACGGAAAATGACCGTCCGGTCCGCCGGGTAGGTCAGCCGGTATTTCACGGTCAGTTTCTTCGTTTCACCTGGAGCCAGCTTCAGGTCCCAGGAAAGGATCCCGCGTTCGTCCCGTTTTGACGGTTTGGGTTCCAGCGCCAGGACCTCGATCCGGATTTTCTCCTGCGCGCTGACAGGCACACGGTCCACCAGGGTCACGGCCATGGGGATCCCCATCCCGTTGGTCACCGAAAGGGTGAAGGATTTCTCGAGCCGCCCGCGCCCCCAGGTCGTTCCTTCCAGGGGAACCGATTCCTCGAGAGCCGCGGTGACCAGGGGGACTTTCCCGAAGGCCAGCTTCAGGCTTTCCCCCCGGCCCATCGACTCGATGAAGGTTGTTCCGGTAGGGGAACCATCCAGGGACAAGTCCGCCGCCCCTGAAAGGAGAGGACGGTCCAGGGACTTGATTTCGGCCGTCAGCCAGGCTTCCCGGTCCAGTGCCGGGATTGCCACCACGCCGGTTTCAGCGGGAAGTGCGAACCGGGCAACGGAGAGCCGGGCGGGAGTTCCATCGCCCGGAGCCCGGCCGCTAGTCTTCAGCACCAGGTCCGTCGGTGTTTCTTCCTGGGCCGCTTCCCGGGGTTTGTCGGGTGCTGCGGCTTCCTTCATCATCGCGATTCCGCCGTTTCTCTCCGGCTGACGCCTGAAGTCGGCGATCAAGGGTGGCAGTTCCGGCGGCACGAGGGTTCGCCTGGGCTGGACCGTGTGGAGAACGAGTTCACCGTCCCAATCGAGCCCCGTTTTCTGCTGAACGACGGCTTCCTGGCCGAACGAAACCCGCCCCGTTTTTCCCGCCAGGTCCAGGGAATACCTTGTGGCCCAGGACGCCTGCTGGGTCCAGGCTCGGATCCGTACCGTCCCGCCACCTGACGCCCGGATCCGGACCCGCGTGGCCGTCTCGGGTTCGGGTGGAAGTTTTTCCGAAAGCTCCTTTTCAAGGCGTGAAAGTTCCGCCCTCGCCTTTGCCAGGGCACGGGCGTTTTCTCGAATTTCCCTTTCTGCCTGCTCCCGCCTCTTCGCCCCGGTTTCCAGGAAGGCCAGGAGCTCCTGGGGCTTCCAGCTCGAGGGCACGCTGTCCTGGAGGTGTTTGGCGGTCTGTTGCAGGGAGGCTTCGCGGGCCTCGAGGCGGTCGACCTCCGCACGGGTTTTCCTGATCCTGGAGTCCAGGTCCGCCAGTGCGGGGAAAACCCAACCCGACCTCTGGACCCGGGTGGTGTCCACCGAGAGGATCCTTGTTCCCTGTCCCGTGATTCGAAGGGAGTTCTCCTCGAAGGACAGCGGCAAGTCGATCGCCATTTCCTGGCGCGAGGGAGCCTCGAGGGTGACCCAGGCCCCCTGTGGATAGACGTCGGCGGTCCTCACGACCGCTTCCTGTCCGAAGACCGGGGCTGTCCATGCCAAGAGGAAGCAGGTGAACAAAAAACGTTTGAACCGTTTCAATCGGAACACCCCCTTCTACCCGTATCATAACGGATAGCCGTCATCCCGTTATAATGATGCGGGGCATCTGTGCCCGTTTTTGTTTTTGAGCCTGACCGAGGAGGAATCGAAATGCTGGGTTGCGGGATTATCGGCCTTCCCCTGAGCGGCAAGACCACCGTTTTCAACGTCATCACCGGATCCGGGGCCGAGGTGAAGCCGTATGCGGGGGGCAAAACGGATCCGAACAGGGCCATCGTCGAGGTGCCGGACGAAAGGATCGAAAGGCTGACGGAAATCTTCAAGCCGAAAAAAAGGACTCCCGCGATGGTCGAATTCGTCGACCTGGCGGGCCTTTCTCGGGATGCCTCGAGGGGAGCCGGGCTCGGGAACGCCTTTTTGTCCTTCGTGGCGGAAGCCGATGCCCTCGTCCACGTGCTTCGGGCTTTCGACAACCCGGAAGTGCCCCATCCGGAGGAAACCCTGGATCCGCTCAGGGACTGGAAGATCGTCGAGACGGAACTGATCCTCAGGGACCTGGGGCTGACGGAAACCCGCCTCAACCGTCTCGCTGCAAAGAAGCGGCTCCTCCCGGAAGAGCAGCTTGAGGCGGACCTCCTGAAAAAATGCCAGGAGCACCTCCTGGAAGAGCGCCCGTTGAGGGATCTCCCGATGGACGAAAACCAGCTTCGGCTCCTGCGTGGTTTTACGTTCGTTTCGTTGAAGCCCGAGCTCGTGGTTCTCAACCTCGACGAAACCCAGGTGACGGACGATCGAATCCCCGGATACGCGGAACTGGCGGCTCTCTGCGAAAGCCGGGGAATGCCTCTCGTGAAAGTGTACGGGCGGATGGAGATGGAGATGTCCTCCCTTTCCCCTGAGGAACAGTCGGAGTTCATGGCCGAGCTCAACGTCGCGGAAACCGGTAGGAAGCGGCTGATCTCCGGGGCCTACCGCCTGCTGGGGCTGCTTTCCTTCTTCACCGTGGGGCCCGACGAAGTGAGGGCGTGGACCCTGAAGAACCGTGCGACGGCGGTCGACGCCGCGGGGACGATCCATTCGGACCTTGCCCGGGGCTTTATCCGGGCACAGGTAGTCAATTACGAGGAATTCATGAAGCACGGCGGCTCCTTCGCGGCTTGCCGGGAAGCCGGAGTCCTCCGGCTCGAGGGAAAGGAATACCCCGTCAGGGACGGGGATATCCTTGAAATCCGGTTCAACGTCTAGGAAGGGGAGGGGCTCGTGTCGAAGATTCACGTCCTGGTCCTGGCCGGAGGAAGCGGAACGCGCCTCTGGCCCTTGTCGAGGGAAGAACTGCCGAAACAGTTCCTCCCGCTGGTCGGGGAAAAAACGTTGCTCCAGGAAACGGTCCTTCGCCTCGTACCCGTGGCTTCCGACCGGCTCGTGAGGGTGATCGCGGGCCGGGAATGGCAGGCCCTGGTGCGGCACCAGGTTCGAGGGGTCCTGCCCTGGGCTGGAAACGTGGACCCCGTCCTCGTCGAACCGGTAGGCCGGAACACCTGCCCGGCGATCGCCCTGGGACTGGCCGCCTTGAAGGAAACCGCCTCCGCGTCGGAAGACGACATCGTCCTGGTCTGCCCGAGCGACCACCTCATCCGGGACGGTGAGGCCTTCCGGCGAGCGGTCAACTTGGCGGCGCAGGCAGCGGAAAAGGATACCCTGGTCACCTTTGGCATCAAACCGGACCGCCCGCAGACCGGGTACGGATACATGGAATGCGGACCGGCCCGGGATCCCGGGGGCGTCCGCCCCGTGGTCCGCTTCGTCGAGAAACCCTCGCCGGAGAAAGCAAGGGAATACGCGGAAAGCGGGCAATACCTCTGGAACGGGGGGATGTTCTGTTTCCGCCTGGGAAGGATGGTCTCAGACCTCAAACGCCACATCCCGGAGGTGGGGGAACTTTGCGAGGCCGGCCTCGGCCCCCTGCTCGAGGCCTTCGAAAGCCTTCCTTCCATCTCCATCGACTATGCCGTGATGGAAAAGACGGACAGGATTGTTGCCGTCCCCCTGGAAGCGGGGTGGTCGGACGTCGGAAGCTGGGACTCCGTCTATGAGGCCCTGCCCGCGGACTCGAACGGCAATGCCCTCAAGGGAGATGTGCGCCTCATCGGGGGGAGGGGGAACCTTCTCTACGGGAACCACCGGCTTATCTTCGGCGTGGACCTGCAGGACATGCTGGTGGTCGACACCCCCGACGCCCTCTTCATCGCGCCGAGGGGCAGCTCCCAGAAAGTGCGCGAGGTCGTCCGAACCCTGAAGGAGGAGGGCCGGAAGGAAGCCGTGGAGGCCCCTGTCAACGCCCGCCCCTGGGGCACCTACCAGACGCTGGGGCAGGCATCCCGCTACCGGATCAAGCGAATCGTAGTCGAGCCGGGAGCGAGGCTGAGCCTCCAGTATCACCACCATCGCAGCGAGCACTGGGTCGTGGTGCGGGGGACGGCCCTTGTCGGGATTGACGGCTCGGAAAAGCTGGTCTACGAGGGACAGAGCTGTTACGTCCCGAAAGGGACCCCTCACCGCCTTTCCAACCCTGGCAAGGTTCCGCTGGAGATCATCGAGGTCCAGAACGGGGAATATGTCGGGGAGGACGATATCGTCAGGCTGGATGACGATTACCGGAGGGAGGGGTAGCCCCACCCGCTTCCCTTCCCGGAGAGAACAGGGGAAAAACGGTCGTGGCAAAACCGGTTCCTCGGGCAGGGAGAGAAAGAAGAGGCATAACTGGGTAGGTGCTAGAATACACGTTGAACCAGCCCGGGGCGTCGCCCTTGGGAAAAGGCGGTGACGGCCTCGAACGTGTATTGCCCCCACGTGGGAGGAGGAAGCAAACCGTGAAAGCCATCAGCCTGAAAGACCCTCTCGAAATACGGGGGATCCGGCTCGAAGGACGGATCGCAGCGGCACCGATTGCGACTGCATCGGCCGATCCGGAGGGAGGGCCGACCCAGAGAAGTCTTGAGATCTACCGTCGCCTGGCTCGTTGCGGAGTGGACCTGGTGGTGGTCGAGCACCACGCCGTCAGCAGAAAGGGCAGGGCTCGGGTGGCCCAGTTCCGGTTGGACTCGGAAGCGTGCGAAGAGGCCAACCGCCCCATGGCGGCTCTTTTCCGGGAAGCCGGCTGCCCGGCCTTTGTCCAGATCAACCACGCGGGTAGCCAGATCCGCGATGAAGCGCTCCTTTCCGAGAAATACCCTGTCCTGGCGCCTTCGGAGGTGAAACACCCGGCCTGTCCGTATGCCGTAAAGCCGAAAGAGATGGACGGAGCGGAAATCCACGCGGTGGTCGAAGCCTTCGCGGCCGCGGCAAAAAGGGCGATTTCCGCCGGGTACCCGGGGATCCAGGTCCATGCCTGTCACGGGTATCTTCTGGGGCAGTTCCTCAGTCCCGTAACGAACCACCGGAGGGACGCCTACGGAGGGAAGATCGCGAACCGGGCCCGCCTTCTTTTCGAGATCGTGGAAGCCGTTCGCCCGGCAATCGGCAACGACGGCGTCCTTTCAGTCCGGCTTGGGCTTTCGGATACCTTCCCGAAAGATCCTCCCGAGGGGCTGACGCTGGAGGAAGGGCTCTGGGTTACAAGGGAACTCTCCAGGCTTGGAATCGATCACTTGGATATCTCCGGGAACCTTTGCGGATACGACGCGCCTGGAGAAGCCTATTTCGCAGATTGGTCCCGGGCTGCCCGGGAGGCGGCTTCGAAGGTACCGGTCACCTGCACGGGAGGGATCCGCAAACTGGAAACGGCCCGTCGCCTGGTCGAAAGCGGTGCTTGCGACCTGGTCGGCGTCGGAAGGGGGCTCCAGAAGGACCCGGACCTGGTCCGGAAATGGAAGGAGAGCCTGGGATGAAAATTTACGTCAGCCTCGACATGGAAGGCGCAACCGGCATCGTTTCACCGGAACAGGTCACGCCAAAAGCCCCGGAATACGCTTTCGGCAGGGCGATGCAGGCCCACGACCTACGGGCGGTCCTGGAAGGTCTTGAAGAGGAAGGGGTCAGGGATGTCCTGGTGAACGACAGTCACTGGAACATGACCAACCTGGACCTGAGGGATCTGCCTTCCGGTGTCCGGCTCATCAGCGGATACCCGAAACCCCTCAGCATGGTGGAGGGAGTGCAGGGATACGATGCGGCCTTCTTCCTCTGTACCCATGCCATGGCGGGGACGGAAAAAGCCGTGCTGGACCACACCCTTTCCGGGAGCACCGTGTATGAAGTCAGGCTGAACGGGTTGCGAGTCGGGGAAACGGGAATCAATGCCGCTTTGTGCGGATTTCTCGGAGTGCCGGTGGCACTGGTCACGGGCGACCTTGCCGCCTGCTGGGAGGCCGAAAGCCTGCTGGGCGAAGGGCTTGTAACCTGCGGGGTCAAGGAAGGTCACGGACGTCATTCCGCGGAACTGCTTTCGCCGGCGGAAACGGCCGCCCTACTCCGGGATGCGGCCCGATCAGCGGTCAGGAAGGCTTCGGCAGGACTTTCCCCGAAGCTCGTGCTTCAGGCTCCCTTCGTGATGGAACTCACGTTCCAGAGGACGATCCAGGCGGATGCCGCCGCATTCGCCCCTGGATCCTACCGCCTGAGTGGTCGGACACTCCGGTACGAATCCCAGGACCTGCTGGACGTTCGGAGATGGCTCTGCGCCGCTCTGGACCTGGCGGCTCACGAAGGGGTGTAGGCCGTGATCCTGGGGGTGGACCTGGGCGGACATTCCTTCGCCCTCGGTTTTGTCAGGGACGACTCTGTCCTGTCGTTGCGGGAATACGAGACCCCTCGCTCCAGGACTGCAGAGGCGGTTTCCGCCGCACTGCGGGAACGCATCGACGAGATGGCCTCGGGAATAAGGGTGGATGGCATCGGGATCGGGGTTCCCGGCATGCTGGACCGGGAAAGGGAAAAAGTGCTTCGTTCCCCCAATTTCGCGGGGTGGGAGGGGCTGCCCTTGCGCATTCTGCTGGAAAAATCGATCGGGATCCCGGTCCGGATGGAAAACGACGCGAACTGCACTGCAATCGGGGAGGGACTCCTGGGAGCCGCCCGGGGTTTGGAACATTACGTGGTCCTGACTTTGGGAACCGGGATCGGTGGAGGTGTCGTCGTCGGCGGCAAGCTCCTCCGGGGGGGACACGGCATGGCGGGAGAACCCGGGCACCTGGTCATCGGCGGTTCGAAGCCCTGCGGGTGCGGAGGTCTTGGGCACCTGGAGACGGTGGCGGGTGCAGACGGAATCGAAAGGCGGGCGAAGGAAGCCGGATTCGAACCGGATTTGAAAGCGCTCTGGGAACAGCGCGAGGATCCGAGGCTCGAACCCATCTGGAAGGATGTCCTGGAAGCTCTTGGAGCCTCCGTCGCTTCCCTCGTGCATGTCCTGGACCCTGAAGCGGTCGTTCTTGGAGGGGGACTCGGTCCCGCGAGAGGGTTTCTGGAGACCCTGGAACCCATCGTGAAACGCCACCTCGGGGAACCCTACCGGTCTTCCCTGGATCTGCGGGTTGCCAAGCTGGGAAAAGCCGCCGCGGTGATCGGGGCGGCTAGCCTGTTCGTCCGGGATGCCGGGGAACGGTTGTGCTAGAATGAATCGATTCTCCATTTCCCCTTTTGAGGAGGCAAATTGAAAATGGCGATGCCGATGCAGATCAACCTCGAGGAACTGCTTTCCATGCTGATTGCGAGGGTGGATAGCCTGTCTTTTTCGGATGAAAACCAGAAGACGAAGTTCAACATCCTGGCTCGGGTGCTCTACCGGAAAGGGATTTTGACCGACCAGGACGTGGTCGATTCCGTCAGGGAAGAGCACCGGATCCTGAAGGAACTTGGCTTGATCCCCGAAGTCCCTTCCGAGGAAAACCTGAAAACGATGGCCGAAAGCATCCTGCTCTGGATCCGTGGAGATGTGGACGCGATCAAAAAGAGCATGGAAGAATACGACAGGAAGATGCGGGAGCTGGCCATGCAGGAGGCCCAGGCCCAGAAGTCCCGTATCGAGGTGGCTCCTTCCTCCGTTCTCCAGCAGATCGACCGCATGAGCGGGAAAAAGCCCGGGAGCAAGCTTATCATCTAGCGCCACCCGGAAAAACAGGGGCGGCGGAGCTGGATTCCAGCTCCGCCGCTGCCGTTTTCGGGCATGGGAGTCTCAGAACGGCTCGAAGCCCGGACGATAGATCAGAACGGAACAGGGGGCGTAGCGGGCCACCTTGGCCGCGGTGCTTCCAACGACCAGGTACTCCAGGGTGCTGTGTCCCCGGTAGCCGACGACGATCAGGTTATATCCTCCCTCCCGGGCGACGCGGATCACCGAATCGGCTGGGTCGCCCTCCTCGATCACGATTTTGTGGTCATGGCTTTCCAGGCCTAGCCCTTTCTCCGCTTTCCGGATGAAATACTGGATCTTTTTTTCCGCGATTTCGCGGACTTCAGAGTCCAGATCCGGCGGAACCCAGGGTTCGTAGCCTCTCCACAGGTACGGTTGGGGAAGGATATGGATGAACGTGGCCTCGACTCCCAGCCTGTGAGCCAGGGAATGTCCGTATGAAACGACCCTTTCCCCCAATTCGCTCAGGTCAACCGCAACCAGAATCTTCTTGGGCATTTCCGGCGCCCCCTTTCGGTCGGGTATCTTCTTTTGTTCAATCCAGTGCATTCTTGTATCAGTATAGTGAAGAGGAAGATGCTTATCAAGATGGTTCTTCGACCAAAAAGGCAGTATGGTAAGATGACGAAAAAAAGAAGGGGAAGTTGATTTTGCGGGAAATTCTTCCGATCGTGTTTTCGGTTCTGGTGGGAGCTTGCCTGGGGTCGTTCCTGAACGTCGTCGCCCAGAGAACGGTGGAGGAAAAACCCTGGTGGGGGAAAGAGCGCTCCCGCTGTTTCTCCTGTGGTCGAGTGCTGGATTCCTCGGAATTGATCCCCCTCGTGTCCTGGATTCTCCTCCGGGGAAGGTGCCGGACCTGCGGAAAGAGGATCCCGGTCCGCTACCTCCTGGCGGAATGTACCGGGGCGGCGACTGCCGGATTTCTGTGCTGGAGATGGGGTGTGACCTTCGCCGGCTTATTCGCTGCCGTCACGGGGTTTCTCCTGCTCTTGAACGCGATGACCGACCTGTACAGCGGTTTTATCTACGATGCCTTTGCCCTTGTTCTGGGGGGAACCGGGATCCTGTTTCGCCTCGGAGGGGGGCTCGATGCCCTGGCCGACGGTTGCCTGGGTGCCCTGGCGGGCGCGGGGGTGATCGTCCTCATCATCCTGGTTTCCAGGGGAGGAATGGGCTGGGGGGACGCCTGGCTCATGGCCGGTACGGGAGCGGCTCTCGGCTGGCAACTGACACTGGTGGCTCTTTACCTGGGGTTCATTTCCGGCGGGATCGTAGCCCTGGGGCTTCTCCTTTCCGGGGTCGTCAAAAGGAAGGATCCGATTCCCCTTGGGCCGTTCCTCGCTTTCGGAGCCTTTCTCTCCCTTCTTTTCGGCCCTTCCCTTTGGGGATGGTTCGGGGTTGTCGTAAGGTGGCCGTGGTCCTAGGGAAAACCGGACTTGTCGCTTGACGCGAATCACCTAGCACATCACCATTGTCGTAAGGTGGCCGTGGTCCTAGGGAAAACCGGGGGGGCATAAAAGGGGTGTCCCTTCTTTTGCCCCCCGGTTGCCTTCAGCGGTTAAAAATCCCCCATCTGGGCGAGAATTTCCGCCGCCAGGTCGTCGATCCTGTCGGGATCCTGTTCGGTGTCCTGCTGGAGAAGAGCGTCCAGTTGCCCCTGGGCAATCTTCAGCATGTCACCCATTCCGGCTTCGTCCAGCTGCGGTTCGAGCGACTGGGCCATTTCTTCCGGCAGCCGTTCCGTCAGGAAACCGAAGATCAAAATCGGCGTATTGAACCAGGCCGCCGTCTGTTCGTCCTGCTCCAGCAGGGGGCCGAAGACGAGCGCCATGGCATGGGCCCTGTCGCTTTCTTCGGAAGACTCGTCGTCCATCTCCCAGATTCCGGTCATCAGGAAGGGGAGATCGGGGTCGGTTCGGATAGCTGAACAAACCGCCTTGTAGGCTTCCGCGCAGGGGCCCGAAAGCCGGAAGCTTGCCAGCGCCCGGGTGTAAGCCCTTTCGGGTGAATCCTCTGGGTCCGCCATCGTTTCCTTCAGGGCTTCCCTGTAACGCCCCAGGCGCAGCAGGGCCCCGTAGTGGAGAAGGCGCCCGAGGGTCTGTCCTTCCGGGTCGATTTCCATGAGTTCCCCGGAAAGAGAGAGGGCTTCGGACAATTCCTCCTCGGTGCTGTTTTCGTTCCCCAGCAGCGAAAAAGCCAGCCGCTGCAGGGATGCGGCCTTCAGCCATTCCGGCAGGCAGCCTTCCGAGAGCAGGCCGAGCCACTCCGGATCGGGGCTGCGGAGCACGCGAAGGACATGACGCAGGCGCTCCTGGTACTCCTGCTCGTTCCCCTGGAAGACTTCCGCCAGAAGCAGCAGCGCTTCGGGGTTGTCCGGCGAAACGGAAAGGACGTTCTGGGCCAGGGTTTCGCAGGTCCTGTCGTCATCCGTTTCGTAGGCCTCTTCCAGCCATTTTGTGACCTTTTCCCGCAGTTTTTGATCCTTCTTCACACAGAGCCTCCCTGTTTCGGTTCCAGCAGCATCGCTAGGACAGACCGTAAAGCCGCTGGGGTTCCGAGCGTAGCCTCACCTCGGGCATCGGCACGATGGTGATGCCTGATTCGGCGTCGAGGAAATACCTCTCGGCGTCGACATCGCGATTGTAACCGATGACGGTGTTTGGCGGAATCACGTTGTTTGCGTCGATGATGGCCTGGCGGATCTTGCATCCCTCGCCGATGACCACCCCATGCCCGATCAGGCTTTCCTCGATGACCGACCCGGCCTGGATCTCGCAGTTGCGGAAAAGGACGCAGCGGTGCACCACGGCACCGAGGATCCGGCTTCCCTCCGCCCTCAGCGTCCCTTCGGCGGAGCATCCCATTCCTTTGTCCGGATAGGTGAAGGAAGGGGGATCCGCGTAGGAGGAGGTTCGGACCGGCCACTGGGGATTGTAGAAGGTCAGGTCCGAAGGGTGCTGAAGAAGGTCCATGTGGGTTTGCCAGTAGGCCTTGATGGTCCCCACATCCCGCCAATAGGGCTTGTCCTTGCCCGGAAGCTTGTTGGAAGAGAAATCGTAGGCCATGACGCGGACTTTCCGGAACAGGGAAGGCAGGATGTCGCGGCCGAAGTCGTGACTGCTGGCCGGGTTCCTGGAATCTTCGATCAGAGCCTGTTCGAGGAGCTCTCGCTCGAAGATGTAGTTCCCCATCGAAATGTAGCTCCAGCCCGGTTTGTCCGGAATTTCGGGAGGGTTGGCGGGCTTTTCGAGGAAACCGGTCACAACTCCGTCCTTGTCCGTGTCGATGCAGCCGAATTGCCAGGCTTCCGCCTTCGGAACGACATTGGCAGCGACCGTGAGGTCTGCCTTGTTGTCGAGATGGTAGGCCAGCATCTGCTCGATGTCCATCTTGTAGATGTGATCCGCGGCAAAGATGCAGACCCTATCCGCATCGAAGAGGGTGATCAGGTGGAGGTTCTGGAAAACGGCGTCCGCCGTGCCTGCATACCAGTGGTCTCCGGTCCACATCTGGGCCGGGACGTTGGTCACGAAGAAATCCCGACCCCGAAGGGCCCCGCCGAACTGCCAGCCACGGTCGATGTGCTCGTTCAGGGACTGGCTTTTGAACTGGACCAGGACATAGATGGAGAACAGTCCGCTGTTGACCATGTTCGACAGGGCGAAGTCGACGATCCGGTACTTCGCTCCGAAGGGAACAGCGGGCTTGGCCCGGTACTTGGTGAGGGGCATGAGGCGTTCGCCTTTTCCTCCCGCCAGGACGATGCCCAGGACGCGACCGTACTTCCCGTAGATCATGATGCTCCCCCCCTTTAGGATTCCTTCAGATCGGAAACTTCCACACCCAGAAGTTCCAGGTAGAGCTTCGCATAGGCCATCGCAGAGGTTTTCCAGGAAAAATCCAGGGCCATTCCCCTGGCAACGAGGGTTTCCCATCGCTTTCTGTCGGAGAAGGCCGCCATCGCTCTTTCCACCGCGTGAACCAGTTCTTCCGCCGTGTAGTCCGTAAATAGGAAACCGTACCCCCGTTCGGAACCGTCCGCGTCGATGATCGTATCTGCCAGGCCTCCCACGGCCCGAGCGACGGGGATCGTCCCGTACCGCAGGGCGATGAGCTGGGAAAGTCCGCACGGTTCGAAAAGGGAGGGCATGATCAGCATGTCCGACCCCGCATAGGCCAGTCGAGCCATTTCGTCGCTATAGCCCACATAGGACCAGACCCGGCCTACGAAACTTTCCGCGGCCTTTCTCAGCCCTTCCTCGTACAGCGCGTGCCCGCTCCCCACTGCGAGGACCCGGCAGCCCCGGTTCACCAGCCTCTCCATGGAGGCGAGGAACAGGTCGATTCCCTTCTGTTCCACGAGGCGGCCCACCCAGAGGAGCAGCGGGGAGCCGTCGTCCTCCCAGCCCAACCTTCGAAGAAGCGCCATTCGGCAACGTTCTTTCCCCTTCATGCTGCCGATTCGGTAGTGGGCCGGAAGGGCAGGATCCGTGGCAGGATCCCAGATTTCGGTATCGATCCCGTTCAGGATTCCCTTGAGTTTCCTCTTCTGGGATGCCAGGACCCCGTCGAGTCCCATTCCGCCGTCCGGTGTCTGGATTTCCCAGGAATAGCGCGGGCTTACCGTTGTCAGGGCATCCGCCGCGAGGATTCCCCCCTTCAGAAGGTTCACCTGGCCGTAGAACTCCAGGCCGTCCATCCCGAAAGAGGATGCCTCCAGGCCGTATCCCTGCAGCGCATCCTGCGGCAGGATCCCGTGATGGGCGAGGTTGTGCAGGGTGAGAACGGTGTCCACATCCGGCCCCATCTTTCGGTAGTGGCGGTGCCAGCGCAGGGCGACCGGGAGTAGGGCGGTCGGCCAATCGTGGACGTGGAAGATCTGCGGGTGCCACCTGGTAGCGTTCGCCAACTCCAGGGCCGCCAGGCTAAGGAAGGCGAAAGGCAGCGCAGAGGATTCGGTCAGGTCCATCGGGTAGATGGAGGGGTTGGAGAAGAGTTCCGGTTGTTCCAGCAGATAGATCGGGACACCGTCCAGTTCGGTCCTCAGGATTCGGGCGGAAAAGACGCGCCATTCGAGGGCCACGTGGACGGAGGCCCGGAGGCGGTTCAGGGGCAGTCGGTTCTTTTCGATGTTCCCAAGCACGCAAGGGTAGGCCGGCAAGAGGACGCGGCAATCCGCGCCGAGCTGCCGAAGCGCTTTCGGCAAGGCCTGTACCACGTCCCCCAGGCCGCCCATTTTTGCCAGGGGGGCCATTTCCGGGGCCACGTGAAGGATCCTGGGCTTGATCGGCATGAAAATCGGTTTTTCAGTCAGGGCGAACCCCTCCTCGAATGGTTTCAGAGTCCTCTGAAGGCGATGCCGTAGGCTTTCTGGCAATATTCCCGGACGAGCCTGTGAGTGTTGAACACGCTTGCGTTCAGGGCGATGGCGTTTTTCATCATCCAGACCCAGCGGCTGCGGTCCTTCTCGTAGGTAGGGATGATACGGCGCTCGAGTTTGAGGTAGAAATCGTGGACGTCCTCCTCGGAGCGGTCGTCTTCCGTCCCCGGCAGGGGAATGGGGCCGATCGACCAGCCGGTCACGTCTTCCAGGCATCCTTCGATCCACCAGCCGTCCAGGACCGAAAAGTTCGGGACCCCGTTATGGGCGCATTTCATTCCGCTGGTCCCGGAGGCTTCTCTCGGGCGGACCGGGGTGTTGAGCCAGAGGTCCACCCCGCTTGTCATGAGGGAAGCGATGTCCATGTTGTAGTTGGGAAGGAAAACGACCTTCAGGGCAGGGGCCAGTTTCCTTGCGGCCCGGATGACCCTCTGGAGGACCTGTTTTCCTTCATTGTCCTGGGGGTGTGCCTTGCCGGAAAAAACGAACTGGGCCCGACCCGAGCAGATGCTCGTCAGTTTCTCCAGGTCCTGGAAGATCAGGTCCGCACGCTTGTAGGCGGCCGCCCTCCGGCCGAATCCGATCGTGAGCATGTCCGGGTCGAGTTCGATCCCGGTTTCTTCCAGGACTCTCGCCAGCAGCCTCATCTTGGCGGCCTGGTGGGTTTTCCAGACCTCTTCGTCGGGCAGGTGCAGAGCCTGGATCAGCCTTGAAGGGTCCGTATCCCAGCCGGGGATGGCCTGGTCGAAAAGCTTCCGGAACCCGGGGCAGGTCCAGGTCCGGGAGTGGACTCCGTTGGTGATGGATTCGATTCCCGGGTGGTGGAAGATCTCCCGGCTGACCTGGGCGTGCTTCCTGGAAACTCCGTTGACAAAGCGGCTTAAGCGGAAGCCGAGGTCCGTCATCGAAACTCCACCGGATCCCATCATTTTCTGGAGCTGATCGGCGAAAACAGGGGAGAGGACCTCTCGGACGAGTTCCATGGAAAAGTGGTCGTGACCGGCCGAAACCGGCGTGTGGGTGGTGAAGACCACCTGGTTCCTGATTTTCTCGAGATCATCGTAGCCCTGTTCGCGAAGGAGTTCGAGGGTGAGAAACCCGGCGTGCCCCTCGTTCAGGTGGAAGGTCTCCAGGCGGCGGTATCCCAGGTCCCTGAGCATTCGCAGGCCTCCGATGCCGAGGATGACTTCCTGCGCAAGTCGGTACCGTTGATCACCGCCGTAGAGGATTGCGGTGAGGGGGCGGTCGTCGGGGTGGTTCTCCTCGAAATCCGTGTCGAGGAAATAGACCGGCACTGGAAAACCCGAAGCTCCGACCAGTTCGGTCATCCAGGCCCGGATTTTGACCGTCCTGTTTGAAATCTGGACGCTCACTTCGTTCGGCAGCAGGTGAAGGGACTGTTCCGGTTTCCATTCCTCCGGCGATTCGTGTTGCCAGCCTTCTTCGTCGATCGTCTGCCGGAAGTAGCCTTTCCGGTATAGCAAGGTGATGCCGGCCATTGGAACCCCAAGGTCGGCCGCACCCTTCAGGATGTCGCCGGCGAGGATTCCGAGGCCCCCGGAATAAGTGGGAAGTTCCGGACGAATGCCGATTTCCATTGAAAAATAGGCCACCGTCCGAAACGAAGGATCGGTTTCCATCATTTTCCTCAGCGAATGTCCGATCGATTTGCCATAATTCATCAAAGACATGATCCATCCTCCTTGAAACAGGTCAGCGTCGGGCGGAAAAACCCAGCCGGGTGGCCAGCGCGTCCAGAACGGGCGAGGGGAAGAGTTCTTTTCGGACGAGGACTTCCCAGAAACTCTCCTGCAGGGAGGGCAGGGGAAGCTCGACCGCCAGGCTGTCGGCCCTCTCGATCGCTTGAAGGGCCTTCTTCAGCGGCTCGGTGGAACGCAACGTTGCGGCTTCCCGGAAAAGCCGTTCGATTTCGTGGCAAACCCGAGGGGAGAGGAGCGACAGTTCGGGCTTGAGCCCCATGGAATGGGCGTCCTCGAGGATGGTCTCCAGAAGGGAGTCAACCTGGAGAAGCTCCAGGGCATCGGGGGCGTTCCGTACGGCCTCGTCCAGCGTTTCCTGCACGGAAAAAGAGGCGGAGCTGGCCAAAAACGGCGGCAACGGGGCTCCGATGGCGTGGAGCTGAACGATCAGCCTGCGGTGATCGTCCAGGATTTCCATCGCTTTTCGAAGACATTCCATCTCGGCTTTCCTGGACCGGGCCCGTGCCAGCTCGTCCCGCTGCTCGGGAGGCAGAGAATCGATTCCCCAGGGGCCGAGGGGGAACGCCTGTTCGAGAAGTCCCGTGAGCTGTTCGAGGGATCCGCGGAAGAACTTCTGCCTCAGGGCCTCCCTTTCGTTGTTGCCTTGAGGGGAAAGGCGGCAGGTGTCGTCGAGCCCCCCCGCTGAAAGGACGGCATGGGACCCCCTCCAGGAACGCCTGGTGCGGCTGTCCGTCACCGAAGTCTCTCCGAGGCGCAGGGAGAGTTCCCCTCCCTTCAGCGGTTGTTCGGTCCTGGAAACCTCGTAGGCGAAAAAGGTCCCCTGCACCCCGAGTATGGCCGAGGATGCCGCAATGTCCTCCAGGCGCCTGCTTTTGGGCAGGACCGTCTTTTCGAGGACGGCCTTCCCGTCGGGGAGTTCGTGGCGGTTGCCCTTTGCAGCGGCCAGGTCCTGCAGGAAGCGCTTTCCCAAGGGGCTTTCCAGGCCGCCGCCTCCCAGTTCAAGGGCTCGTAGCGCAAAACCGAGGGCCAGGCGGGTTTCGAGCCCCGCCACGTCATTGAAAAACCAGGCGCATGAAGTGTACATGGCCATGCGGAGACGCTGGCTTTCCAGGAGGCTGAGTACGGCCGACCGATCCGCGTCGCCCAGGTCTTCCAGGTTTTCGCGGATCCACTGTTCCGCTGGCCCTGACCCCAGGGAAAGCGCCACGGAGCCGTTCCGGAGGTTCCAGGGATCAAGGGCGAAGCGGCGGCACTCCTTCTCGTAGATTTCGTCCAATGCGTCCCTGAGCCGGTCAAGGGCTTTCCGAAGCGGTTCTCTCCACCGCTGGTTCCACCCTGGTTCGCCCCCGGTCCTGCAGCCGCAGTCGAACCGCCATCGCTCCACGCCGTGAGGACACGACCAGGAAGTATTTTCATGGATGCGGGCTTCCCACGCGGGCGGGTTGGTCTTGAGGAAAGCACCCGGACTTGGAAGGTGGACGCCCGGAATCTTTGACAGGACTTCGAACGCCCTCGCCAAAGCCATTTCGCCAAACCGGTGATGATGTCCGAAGGTTTCTCCGTCTGTCGCAACCACCAGGATCCGGTTTTCGCCGTCATCGGGGAGGTTCTTCAGCAGGGTTTCGGCAAGCCGGTCTCCATTGTCCAGGAGAGTTCCGAAGGCCATGTCGCGAGACAGGGCATCCTGGTGGAAAAACACCGCGATCGACTTCCCCGAGGGCAACTCGACCCGGTACGGCCTCGTTCCGTCGAGCCGGGCACCCTTCGGGGTGTCCCTCCAGGGGCCTTCAACGGGCCGGACGGCTGAGCACTGGTGCGGGCAAAGCAGAACGAACCGGATTCCCGCCTTGGCCATTTCGTCGAGCACGCGAAGGTCCACGGCCATTTCAGGGAGCCACATCCCTTCGGGATCTCTCCCGAAGCGGAATCGGAAATCCTCGATTCCCCACAGGACCTGGGTCCGGATATCCCGATCCGGCGCGAGGGGGAGGATGATATGGTGGTAAGCCTGGGCGATGGCATTCCCCGTGTCGGATTCGCGGATCCTGCTTTCGACCTCCGGCCGATGGGCGGCCAGCCAGGCATGCAGGGTGGGACCAACATTGAAGCTCAGGCTACGGTAGTTGTTCACGATGCGCCAAATCCGCCCGTCTTCTCCGAGAAGGCGGGCCGATGAGTTCGGTGCGTAGCATTCGGCGGCGATCCGGTGGTTCCAGTCCCTCCAGGGCGAAGCGGAGGGTTCCGGCGGAACGGCGCCGAGCCAGGGATCTTCGCGGGCGGGTTGGTAAAAATGCGCGTGGATCACAACAGCCCTCAAGGTCGATCCCCCCCGTCGTCCGGAACAGGCTTTTCAGCGCATCTTACCTTATTATAGGGGAGCTTTAGGCAAATCCCAATATTGACCAGAAATGAAAGATTCGGTGTTACGTAAACCGTTAAAGATAACACCATCAAATGGATTGCGCAGTTAGGCAGCTTTTGTTACTCTATTAACATTGTTCGGAACAGGGCAGTATTGTGGGGTTGTTTTTTTTTGCCTAAAACGGGTTCAATCATCGTGCGGGAAGGGGGAGGTTTTTTTGGTCACAGCGGTCAGCGAGGTTTCAGAGAAAACGATGCAGATCCTGGAACCGTGGCGAGGGCGGAAAGGGTTCCTGATTCCGGTTCTCCAGGCTGTGCAGCATGCGTTTGGCTACGTTCCCAAGGAGGCCATCGAGGTCATCTCGCGAGAGATGAAGATGCCGACGGCGGAGATCTACGGCGTGGTGACGTTTTACGCCCAGTTCCACCTGAAGCCGAGGGGGCGTCACGTCATCCGGGTCTGCCGCGGGACGGCCTGCCACGTGAGGGGCAGCCTGCAGCTTCTGGAGAAGGTCAAGGAAATGCTGAAGGTGGAGGAGAACGGAACGACGGAGGACCTGCGGTTCACGCTGGAGCCGGTGGCGTGCCTTGGAGCCTGCGGCCTGGCCCCGGTCATGATGATCGACGAGGACACGCATGGGCGCCTTGTTCCGGATAAGCTCGGTCCCATCCTCGATCAGTATCTTTAGTGCCTTGGGGGTGTCATTTTGAAGATCACGAGCCTGGAAGACCTGAGGAAGATCAAGGCGAGCGCAACGGACCAGACGTCGGCGCGCTCGGAGGGAAGGACGCGGATCATCATCGGGCTTGGGACGTGCGGGATCGCGGCGGGAGCCCGGGCGGTGATGGAGGCGGTCCTGGAAGAGCTTTCCAAGCGGGGATTGAAGGACGTTTCCGTGGAGGGGACGGGCTGTATCGGGATGTGCCAGCAGGAGCCGCTCCTGGACGTGATTCGCCCCGGGGAGCCGAGGATCACGTACGGTCGTGTGACGGTGCAGGACGTGCCGCGGATCGTGTCGGAGCACCTGGTGAACGGCCGGATCGTGGAAGACCGGCTGATCGGCCGGGCGGACTAGGGGGGGAGCGAAGATGCCGACCTATCGGAGTCACGTGCTGGTCTGCGGCGGAACCGGCTGCGTCGCTGGCGGGAGCCAGGCTGTGCAGTCGCGCATGAAGGAAGAGTTGGCGAAAAAGGGACTGGAGAAGGAAATCCTGGTGGTCCAGACGGGCTGCCACGGGATGTGCGAACTGGGGCCCATCGTGGTGGTCTACCCGGAAGGCACATTCTACACGCGGGTTCAGCCGGAAGACGCGAAAACCATCGTGGAGGAGCACCTCTACAAGGGGCGAGTGGTCGAAAAACTGCTCTACAGGCCTTCCGAGAAGATGGAAAGCGTCAAGCACTACAACGAACTGCCTTTCTACTCGAAGCAGCAGCGGATCGCGCTTCGCAACTGCGGCTACATCAACCCGGACAACATCGAAGAATACATTGCCCGTGACGGCTACCAGGCCCTTGCGAAGGTGCTCCAGGAAATGACGCCGGACGACGTCATCAACGAGATCAAGAAATCCGGGCTTCGCGGCCGAGGGGGCGGAGGGTTCCCCACGGGGATGAAGTGGGAGTTCTGCAAGAAGTCGGTCAGCGACAAGAAGTACACGATCTGCAACGCCGACGAGGGCGACCCCGGGGCGTTCATGGACCGCTCGATCCTGGAAGGTGACCCGCACTCCGTCCTGGAGGGGATGGCCATCGGGGCCTACGCGATGGGAGCGGACGAGGGTTACATCTACTGCCGTGCCGAGTACCCGCTGGCGATCAAGCGTCTGAAGACGGCCATCGCGCAGGCGGAGGAATACGGTCTTCTGGGGAAGAACATCATGGGGACGAACTTCTCCTTCGAGCTGCACATCAAGGAGGGGGCAGGAGCGTTCGTATGCGGAGAGGAAACGGCCCTGATGGCGTCGATCGAGGGAGAGCGGGGGATGCCGCGTCCGCGCCCACCGTTCCCGGCGAACAAGGGGCTGTGGGGCAAGCCGTCGAACATCAACAACGTGGAGACCTGGGCGAACGTCAACCCGATCATCCTGAACGGGGGGGCCTGGTACGCCTCCATGGGGACGGAGAAGTCGAAGGGGACGAAGGTTTTCGCCCTCACCGGGAAGGTGAAGAACACGGGGCTGGTGGAAGTTCCCATGGGGATCACGATCCGCGAGATTATCTTCGACCTCGGGGGCGGGATCATCAACGACAAGAAGTTCAAGGCGGCCCAGATCGGCGGGCCTTCCGGCGGATGCCTGACCGAGGCTCACCTGGATACGCCGGTTGACTACGAGTCCCTGACGGCCGCCGGGGCCATCATGGGATCGGGCGGGCTCGTCATCATGGACGAGGACACCTGCATGGTGGACGTGGCCAAGTTCTTCCTCGAGTTCACCCAGCGGGAGTCCTGCGGCAAGTGCGTTCCCTGCCGGGAGGGGACCAAGCAGATGCTCCTCACCCTCGAGAGAATCACCCGGGGTGAAGGAACACTGGAAGACCTCGACAAGCTCGAAGAGCTGGCGGTCATGGTCAAGGAATCTTCCCTCTGCGGGCTGGGGCAGACGGCTCCGAACCCCGTCCTCACCACCCTTCGCTACTTCCGCCACGAGTACGAGGCCCACATCAACGAGAAAAAGTGCCCCGCCAAGGCCTGCTCGGCCCTGATCCAGTACCTGGTGAGCCCGGATCTCTGCCGGAAGTGCGGCCTCTGCGCGAAAAACTGCCCGGTCAAGTGCATCAGCGGGGATCGGCAGACACCGTATGTCATCGACCAGTCCAAGTGCATCAAATGCGGAACCTGCCTTGAAGTTTGTCCCTTCAAGGCGATCCGCAAGGAATAGCGGCGGCACGGGAGGGATAGGCCATGAAGGAAATCACCCTGAATTTTGACGGGAAGGAATGCAAGGGAGTCCTTGGCGACACGATTCTTGAAGTCGCCCAGAAGAACGACGTGTATATCCCCACCCTCTGCTACCTGAAGGGGCTTTCCCCCATCGGGGCCTGCCGCATGTGCGTGGTCGAGGTCGAGAAGAATCCGAAACTGCTCACCTCCTGCACGACCCCTGCGGTAGACGGAATGGTGGTTCATACGAAGACGGAAAAGCTGAACAAGTACCGCAAACAGATCCTCGAGCTGCTGTTCGCGGGGCGCAACCATTTCTGCATGTACTGCTCGCAGAGCGGTGACTGCGAACTCCAGCGCCTGGCCATCGAGCACGGGATGGATGCGGTCCGGTACCCGTACCTGTACGCACCGTTCGAGAACGACGCGACGCACCCCGACCTGATGATGGACCACAACCGCTGTGTCCTTTGCCTGCGGTGCATCCGGGTCTGTGCCGAAAAAGTCGGGGCGCACACCCTGGACCTGCAGAAACGCGGCTGGGCTGCCACCGTTTGCGCCGACATGGGGCAGAAACTGGGAGACAGCTCGACGTGCGTTTCCTGTGGAGCGTGCGCCCAGGTCTGCCCGACCGGCACGATCACGATTCGGGAACTGGCCTACCGGGGACGCCGCAAGGATTGCGACGACATCGTGGAAAGTGTTTGCCCGCTTTGTTCCGTGGGCTGCAAGATCAAAGCCTACGTCCGGACCGGCAGCATCGCCCGGGTCGAAGGGACCGGCACCGAATCCCCCGATGGCGGACAGCTCTGTCACATGGGGCGCTGGTGGCTGCCGGAATCAACCGAGCGGGAACGGGTCGCGGTTCCGATGATCCGCGAGGGGGCCCATTTCCGCGAAGCCAGCTGGGAAGAGGCACTGGCCCTGATCGCTTCCAGGCTCAAACCGGCGGCCGAACGGGGGAAAGCGGGGGCCCTGGTTTCCAGCCTCTGCACCGACGAGGAGCTTTCCATCTTCTCCGCCTTTTACCGGGATGCCCTGAAGGTTGACATCGACACCTTCGACGGCGATATCCTGCGCGGTTTCGTAAAGGGCTTCGAACCTTTCAGGGCCCAGGGCGTCCGTCCCTTCACCGGCGCGCACAACATCCTCGAGAGCGACCTCATCGTCAATCTCTGCGCCGATCCCCAGGACGAGGCTCCCGTCGTTGCCAGTTACATCCGTGTGGCGGTCCTGCGGAACAACGCGAAGCTCATCTTCGCCGGGGACATCGCCGATCCGTTTGACGGGTTGACCGATCAGAGCGTCCGCCTGAACGGAACCTGCAAAGAACCGGAATTCCTAAAGAACCTGGCGGCCTGCCTCGTGGCCCTGGCCGAATCGAAGGTCGAACTGGACGGGATGACCGCCCTTGACAGCTACGCAAAGGCCCTGGAAGAATTCGCCTCGGTCGCCGGGATCAGCCGCGAAACCGCCGAGCAGATTGTCAAGCTCATCGCCTCCGCAGAGAAGCCCGTGTTCGTTCTCGGAAAGGGTCTGGCCAAAAACGCGGCAGTGGTCGCTGCAGCGGGCAACCTCGCCATCGCGGCCCGTTCCTTCTTCAGCAACGGGCTGGGCATCGTTCCGCTCCTCTCCAGCGGAAACAGCCTGGGTGCCGTGAACACCTGCGTCGCGGACCAGCCCTGGCTGCGCACGAAGGAGCTGGACTTCCTCTACGTCTATTCCACGGGAATGATCCCCGAAGACGAGGATTCCCTTGCCGCGATCTCCAGAAGCGGTTTCTCGGTCATCCAGACGCCCTACCTGGTGAGGCCGCTGGTCAACCTGGCTGACGTCCTCCTGCCGGCTCCGGCCTGGTTTGAGAGAAGCGGTCATTTCTGCACGATCGAGGGCGAGCGCCGGCGCCTGAACGTCATCGTTCCGCCGCAGGCGAACCTGAAGGGGCTCTCCTCGGTTTTCGGCGAAATCGCGAAAGATCTCGGCATCACGGTGGGGAGACCCGAAACGGCTCCTTGTGAAGAATTCTTCGTTTCCAACGTTTCTCCTGAACTCGCCAAGATGGCGGCTCTGTAGGGGGTGGATGAACATGTCGAAGCCAAAGCTCGCAACGGTATGGCTTGAAGCCTGCGCAGGCTGCCACATGTCCTTCCTGGACATCGACGAGCGAATCGTCGACCTTTTGGACAAGGTGGAAGTCACGGCAACGCCGATCACGGACTTCAAGGAGATCCCCCAGGTAGACATCGGGGTGATCGACGGGGCCATCGGCAACGAGGAAGAGCTCCATATCGCCAAGGAACTCCGCAAGAAGGCAAAGATCATCGTCGCATGGGGAGACTGCGCCGTGTTCGGCGGGATCAACACGATGAGGAACTTCATGCCGGCAAAGGAAGTGCTTGAAGGAGGATATATCCATACGGCCAGCACCGTGAACCCGGACGGCGTGATCCCCCAGGGCGAGGTACCTGCGCTTTTGCCCAAGGCCATTCCGGCGGACAACGTGGTGAAAGTGGACGTGTACGTTCCCGGCTGCCCGCCGGATGCGGACACGATCCTCTACGTCTTCCAGGAACTGCTCGAGGGGCGCATGCCCAAGGTCCCCTCGGACATGATGCGATACGACTAGGAGGGACCGGATATGGCTGACAATCCCGCCATCCGCAAGATCGAGATCAATCCCATCACCCGGATCGAGGGACACGGGAAAATCACCGTCCACCTCGACGAAAAAGGCGATGTCCTGGGCGCCCAGTTCCACGTCACGCAGTTCCGTGGTTTCGAGGTCTTCACGAAAGGGCGCGATTTCCGGGAAATGCCGGTCATCACCCCGCGGATCTGCGGGATCTGCCCGGTAAGTCACCACCTGGCTTCTGCAAAGGCCTGCGACATGATCCTGGGCGTGGAGGTCACTCCGACCGCCCACAAGCTCCGTGAGCTGATGCACATGGGGCAGTTCGTCCAGTCCCACGCGCTGAGCTTCTTCCACTTGTCCAGCCCGGACCTTCTCTTTGGATTTGACGCAGATCCGGCAATCCGAAACGTCGCCGGACTCGTCGCCAAGTTCCCCGAGCTGGCCGTGAAGGGCGTCACCCTGCGGAAGTTCGGCCAGGAGCTCATCAAGACCCTGGGCGGCAAGAAGGTCCACCCCTGGCACAGTATCCCGGGCGGCGTCAACCGCAGCCTGAAGGTGGAGGAGCGCGACGCCTTCCTGGCCCAGATCCCGGCGATGAAGGAGATCGTCCGCGAAGCGCTGACCCTGATCAAGGGGTACCTTGCCGAGCACGGCGACGAAGCGAAGAACTTCGCCACGATGAAGACCGCTTTCCTGGGACTCGTCAACGGGGGATTCCTGGAACTCTTCGATGGCGACATCCGCCTGCGGGGTCCCAGGGGCAGGGTCATCGCCGAATTCCCCGACTGGGAGTACCTGGATCACATCGCAGAGCATGTCGAGCCGTTCAGCTACCTGAAGTTCCCCTACTACATCCCGCTCGGTTTCCCGAACGGTTCCTACCGCGTGGGGCCGCTGGGGCGAGTGAATGCGTGCGACGACATCGACACTCCCGAAGCGTCCGCGGAACTTGCCGCGTTCCGGTCGCTCACGCCGGACGGGATCGTCCATTTCACGATGTACACCCATTACGCCCGCCTCATCGAGGCCCTCTATGCACTCGAAAGGATGGAGGAGTTGCTGCAGGATCCCGAGATCACCGGGAGTGACCTGCGGATCACCTCCAGCGACCTCCAGCCGGAAGGGATCGGCGTAATCGAGGCTCCGCGCGGGACCCTCATCCACCATTACTGGGTGGATGAGAAGGGGGCCATGACCCAGGCGAACCTCATCGTCGCCACGGGCCACAACAACTATGCCATGAACCGCGGCGTGGAGATGGTCGCCAGGGAATACATCAAGGGCGGAGAAATCTCCGAGGGAGTCATGAACCGGATGGAGCACGTCATCCGCTGCTACGACCCCTGCCTGTCCTGCTCCACGCACGCCGTGGGCAAGATGCCCCTGCTGATGGAAGTCCTGGCGGCTGACGGCAGCCTGGTGAAGAAGGTCTTGAGGTAAAATCTGAGAGAGGAGCATGAAGGGGGTCCGCTTTCTGCGGACCCCCTTCATCGATGAAGACATGAACATCACGATATTCGGTTATGGAAACGATTCCCGAATGGACGACGGAGTGGCCTTTTCGTTGGCTCCGAAGATTGCGGAATACCTGGAAAGCCGGGGGCACCGGGTCACCCTTTCCCTGGAACACCAGCTTCTCCCGGAAGCCGCGGCAGAGCTGGAAGGCGCCGATTTCGCGATCTTCGTCGACGCTTCGATGGAGAACTCTCCCGAAGGGTTCCGCCTCCGCTCCGTCGAAGCGAGGGAAATCCTTGAAGGACTCAACCTCCATACGGTCAACCCGGATTGGGTGCTGGCCATGGGCCTGCGCATTCACGGGAAGATCCCGGAAGCCTGGCTGGTCACGGTAGAGGGCGAACGGTTCGACTTTGGCGACCAGCTGAGCTCGGCCTGTATCGAGAGAGCCGAACGGGCTTTGCACGCTTTCCGGGCCACGTGGGAAGAGCGCTTCGATGCTTGAGGACCTTTCCCAGCACATCCTGGACATCGCGGAAAACAGTCTGAACGCGGGTGCGGGCCGTGTCGAAATCACCGTGAGCAAGGACACGGGATTGAACCGCCTTGTTCTGGAGGTGGTCGACGACGGACACGGCATGGACGAGGAAACGGCGCTAAGGGTAATGGATCCTTTCTATACGACCCGAAAGACGCGGAGAGTGGGGCTTGGCCTGCCTTTCCTGAAACAGTCCGCCGAACTGTGCGGAGGTTCCCTCAAACTGCAGTCCACCCCTGGTGAGGGGACGAAGCTGCGGGCAGAGTTTGCCTTGGACTGTATAGACCGCCCTCCTCTCGGGAACATCCCGTCCACGCTTAGTGCTCTTCTTGCCCGGGCTCCAGGGGTTCACTGGATTTACCGGCATGTCTGCAACGGAAGGAGTTTTGTGCTGGACTCAAGAGAAATCGTGGAAATCCTGGGGGATCCCGGTCTGCTGCAAACCCCGGAAGTGGCCTTGTGGCTTCGGGATTTTCTGAACCAGAACATCGAAGCGGTGGAAAACAACTGAACCTCCTTCCTAAAGCTTGAGAAAAGCCTTTCAGGTCGCTCCTTGTCGAAAAAGCGTTTCGATGGTATAAGGCAAACGATCCAGCAACAAGCCTATATTTTTTTTGCCACCTATTCGTGAAAAATATAACGATAAGACCTTCCCATGTATACTTAACAATACCTGAAGCCGAGGGGCGTCACGTCATCCGGGTCTGCCGCGGGACGGCCTGCCACGTGAGGGGCAGCCTGCAGCTTCTGGAGAAGGTCAAGGAAATGCTGAA
>FWPV01000923.1_pt1 | contig 87023 bp, 81 predicted proteins | sample 2228371 | NCBI WGS metagenome assembly FWPV01 (sample SAMEA103939776, study PRJEB20133) | metagenome
TTATCCCCTTTGAAGGTCAAGGCATCATCACAAAAGCACTCTTTGTAGCAATGAATACTTGACGATGCCCATTGGCAGCATCTATAACAGTTGCATAACTAATGCAGTTCGGTTGTTGATTCAGTATTAATACTTATTTTTATTTTGCCGTGTGTTTCAACTAATTTCTCTACCTAATAGTTTTCAGAAACGAATAGTTAATCTTTGTATTAAGATCTGCTCACTTACTGAATAAACAAAAAGTTATTTAATCCCCCTTAGAGCAAGAGCTAATTGCTCACTGGGAAATTGGTCGATGGTACTTTTCGCCACTTTTATGGTGTGTTTTTGAGGCATTATGTCCTATGAATGTGTCCCCAACCATCCGCTATTACGTCCGTCGGTTGCTAGCGGAGCATCCAGCCGTAGAATCCCTAGTTCGGGATCAGGCGCAACCATTCGCAAAGCAACCCGAGGAGTTACTCGACCGTTACATAAAGTTAGATTATTTAACCTATCCGCAACTCAATGAATTGGAGTTTCTGATTGAGTTACATCAAAAAATAAAAGTTAATGAGCCAGAAAAAGTTCAACAATTAAAAACAATTGAAAAGAAAATTTTCCAGTTAGTGGCCAGTGACTTACCCGTTGCCGACGATACCGTTGCTGAATTAGCGACCTTTTTTAGCCACAGTGAGGAAACCCCAAAACCCACAACAGTGACTCCCACGAACGCAAGTACCTTACGCCAGTACGCTCAATACCTACAGCGCATCACCGAAGTAACGGAGCGTTACCTTGGCAAGATGATTGTGCGCAACTATTGGTTACTAACGCGTCCCAAGGAACCGTGGTTAAGTCGGCTGAACTTAGAACAGGGCTTTCAGGGTTTATCGGGCGATCGCCCCTTGGGAACTCCACAAGTAGAGGCTCTAGAGCAATGGATCCATGCCTTTGTCCGCCACGCTTCACGGGTATTGCCCAGTTTACCGCAGCTGTTATTGGCCGCCGGCATTCCGGCAGAGCTGCTCTACGATCTGGTGCGGGATACCGCGTGAACTACCGAAAGGTGATTGCTGGGAAATGTTAGGGTAGGGCTTCTTGCCGCGGATCTCAGTGTTCCCCTATTTCCCTGTTGTACAATCTGAGCAGAGAGGTAGGGCTGAATGAGTGCTCAAGTTATAGACATCGATGCTCTTTTTGCCAAGGAAGTGACTGTAAATTTTAGCTTCCCAGTACCCGCACAATCGAGGGAATCGCTTCAATATCCGGCATCCGACTGATCTCAGCCATGGCTTGGCGGAATTCCCCTTCACCCACCTGATGGGTGACAATGACAATTTCCGCTAGTTCTTGGTGGGTGCCGATCTGTACCAAGGATTCTAAGCTGACGTTGTGCTGGCCAAAGCAGGTGCCTAACTTACCGAGCACGCCCGGATGATCCTGCGCCCGCACCCGCGCATAAAAACGGCTGTTGACTTTCTCAATCGGTAACAGGGGGACGACCTGATCGTGCTGGCAGGTGAGCAAAGGGTGGTTAGCACGGCCTTGGGGAAGCAGAGCAGCAATGTTAATGAGATCAGCAACGACCGCACTGGCAGTGGCACCGGCGCCAGCACCAGGACCAGAGAACATGACTTGGCCAAGGGGAGTAGCCTCAATCAGGATGGCATTAAAGACACCATTGACACCCGCAAGGGGATGCTCAAGGGGCACAAGGGTGGGGTGAACCCGTACTTCGAGGGGGTGGTCGGGGGCTTGGTGAGCGATCGCCAACAGTTTAATCCGAAAGCCTAACTTTTCCGCATAGGCAATATCGGCGGCAGCAATCTGGCGAATGCCTTCGCAATAAACCTGATCTCGAGGAATGCGACCACCAAAAGCCAGACTGGCGAGAATGGCAATTTTATCCGCGGCATCCAGACCGTCAATGTCAGCACTGGGATCGGCTTCGGCATAGCCTAACCGTTGGGCATCGGCCAAGATGGGGGCAAAGTCGCCCCGTTCCTGTTCCATGCGGGTGAGGATGTAGTTCGTGGTGCCATTGAGAATACCCGTGACGGTATGAATGCGGTTGGCACCCAAACTTTGCTTGAGGGCTTGAATGACGGGAATCCCCCCAGCCACCGCTGCCTCGAGCATCACATAAACCCCTTGGGCAGTGGCCGCATCAAAAATTTCTGCCCCATGGCGGGCAATCACGGCTTTGTTTGCAGTCACAATGTGCTTGCCGTGGGCAATCGCCTTGAGGATTAACGAGCGAGCCGGCTCAATGCCCCCTAAGACTTCAACAACAATATCAATGTTGGGGTCAGTGACAATGGCCTCGAGGTCCGTGGTGAGACACGGCGGTTCCAAGCTCACCGCTCGGGGTTTGGTCAGATCCCGCACCCCCACGCGGGCGATCGCCAACTCCTTGAGGAGGGGGTGCCGTCCAGTGGGATCTTGGAGAATTTGGGCAACTCCCCCGCCGACTGTTCCCAATCCCAATAAACCCACTTGATACGTCACGGCTGTTTCCTACGGTGTTGTCATTCTCCAATTGTCCATTCTACGGTGCCAACGCACTGCCTTGGGGCAAAAAGGGCAGGCGTTCCCTCACGTCTCAGGGCGACGCGTGGCGGATCAAATTGGTTCTTGACTAAACGGATAAGGTGCTGTTGGCAAGTGCCCCGGCCAGCGCAAGAGCACCACTTCCTCGCGCATTTGTTCTTTGGTGGCCGTTGCTCGCCGCGTGCGAAAGAGGTCAATACCCACCACTTCATAACCCAACCCTTCAGCGATCTCTGCCAATAGCTCCCCCGTAGGCACCATCACCTGCAGGTAAGATTTTTGATCGCCGACCACGTAGGCTAGTTGTGCCCCTGAGCGCAGTACCCGCCGCAGGTCAGCTAAGTGCTTAGCCATGCCGCCAAAGTAGAGCTTTACCGTTCGGGTATAGCGACGCTCAAACCCACTGGTCTTGCCTAGGGCAAGCCGCCGCTCCTCAATCGTTGCAGCAATCTGCTGAATCCTTTTGTGGTTGGCTACCCATTGATCATCCCCATCACCTTTGAACACGTTGCGCGTATTCGAGCGCAGCAACCCCTCCTTCAGCCGCCGTAAATCCTGCTTGGTTTGGATAAACCCTAGCAGCACGGACTCAAGGCGGGTGGTGCGGGTATAGTCCTTTTCATTGGGGTAAGGGGGCGAAGTGATGACAGCATCCACCGACTGGGGTGGCAGCACGCTGAATAGGTGCCGAGCATCGGCGAGATACACGCCACTAGGCACCCCTTGGAGTGGCTGATAAATGGCTAAATCAGCGGCCATGCGGTTCACTTCTTCCTGCCAAGCGCTGAGCACTGGTGCATCACTTTTGGCCGCCCCCACACTCACCTCTGGCCGAAAACGGAGGTTACTAATGGCGGTAACAAGGGCTTTTGCTAAAGCCAGTTGCAAATGACCACGACACTCAGGCGCAACTTGCTTAATGTGATCCAGTAACACAAGGGTTTTGTGCAAGGGGAGCGGACTAATCGAGTTCTTCAGCAGCAGAGCCTCCTGCTCCTCTGGGAGAGTTCGGTAAGGGGGAGCAACGGATTCCAGTTGCGGAGCCACCTGCTCACTCACCGTGGCGATCGCCCCTAGAAGTTGGTCAGGGGAGGGTGTCCAGTCCAGCTTGACGCTACTGGCAAACCACGCCATGGGATTAGCTTCTATGCCCACGCTGGGAATGCCCCGTTTTTTGGCCTCTACAAGGGTAGTCCCCGTGCCACAGAAGGGGTCAAGGAGACAGTGGTTGCTGTCCAAGCCAAATTTGCTGATGTAGTCCTGTACAAGGTGCGGGGGAAACGAAAGGACAAAGCGATACCAGTCGTGCACCGCCCGGTCTTGTTCACGGATTTGATTTGGCTCAGGGGCACTCAAGGATACAGGTGGCAAGTTGACAGGGGAGAGCGTCGTCACACTAGGCACTCGTCGAGGGACGCAGGCGGTAGCCTTGGCCGTAGATCGTTTGGATCAGGGAGGCTTCACCAGCGTGCTCAATTTTACGCCGCAGCAGGCGAATTTGCGCGGCCACCAAGTTGCGATTGACCGCTTTTTGGTCTGGCCAAAGCTGGCGAGCAATGAACTCATGGCTGAGGAGTTCGCTAGGATGCCTCAGAAACAGGGCTAGCAACATCGCCTCTTTCTCAGAGAGGCTAATCCACTGTTGGCCGCGGTAGGCCAGTCGATTTTCCACGTCCAAGCGTAAGTCTTGCCAGCACAGCACTGTACTGGGGGTGATCTGACGTCGCCGCAGGAGTGCCCGCACCCGTGCCAGTAACTCCCGCAACTCAAAGGGTTTGACGAGGTAGTCGTCGGCGCCCGCATCGAGGCCACAGACGCGATCATCAAGAGTGTCGCGAGCCGTCAAAAAGAGAACGGGGGTGTCATCCCCCGCTTGGCGCAAGGTCTTACACAAATCCAGCCCCGTCGGTGGTGGCACCAGCCAATCTAGGATCAGCAGATCGTAGGGTCGTTGAGTTTGCCAATAGGTGTGAGCCGTTGTTCCATCGTGCGCCAAATCCACTTGGTAACCTTCTTGGCGCAACACGCGCCCGAGGGGTTCTGCCAGCTCGGTTTCATCTTCTAAAAGCAGGATGTGTCCCACGCTGTCTCGTTACTATTCGCTGCTCGCAACACTCTACCATAACCAATTTTGGCCATCCCCACATGGGAACTGCCTATCATTACAGCTTTGTTACAATTGGAACACTTGTCATGCTGTTTCAGTGTTATGGCCTCCTTTCGCTCCGTTTTGGCCTACTATCGCTCTTACCGGGCGATCGCGCTATTGAGTATTACCGCTGCCAGTCTGTGTGAACTTGTTGATCTGCTGGTTCCCTATGCCATTGGCCAAATTCTCAATCTTCTGTCGCAGCAACCTTTAGATGCCCCGGTGCTGGCGATCGCCCACGGGGTCAGCCAATTGACGGGGATCACCGACACCTTTCAGATCAACTTAGCTGTCCTCGCCGCTATTGTCTTTTTGGCAACGGTGATTCGGGCGCCCATTCAACCTTGGCTGGGGGTGTGGTTCCACTGGTGGATTGCCTTAGCTGCCCGCCGCGATCACAGTCGTAAGGCAGTGGAAAAAATTCTCACCCTGCCCTTGGAGTTTTTTGAGGAAAACAACCCCGGACGAATTGCGAACCGCTTGAATAAGGGGATTTCCAACCACACTTGGAGTTATCCCGAAGTGGCGGGGCAACTGATCCCTAAGCTGGTGCGGGTCTTGGGGATTGGGGTCATTCTCTGGTGGCTCGACTGGCCGATCGCCCTCGGCTTAATTGGCTCGTTTACCGTCATTCTGGTGCTGACACTGCGCACCCTCCGACGCATCATTCAAAAGGAAGAGATTCTCGACAACCACATCGAAAACACTGAAAGCCGCACCTCTGAAATTATTACCAACATTAAAACGGTCAAAGCCTTTGCCACAGAAGCGCGCGAACTGCAACGCCAGCGGCAGCGGTTAGATCGCGAATTCAAGATGGTCATTGACCGCATTCATCGCGGTTACATGCACCTGATTACTTGGCAAGGAACCCTAGTGCAGTTCTGCTTGTTTAGCCTGTTGGGGTTTTCCTTGGCAGCGACGATTGCCGGGCGAGTTTCCCTAGGGCACTTTATCACCATTTACACCCTTGCCAGCATGGCCTACGCCGAAATTACGCCGGTCTCCCAAGTGGCGGAGGTGTTTGCGCGCCGTTACGCTTCCGTCTTGCGTTTCCATGAATTTATGGAGCTCCCGACGGGGCGAGATAGCATTGATCTTAGTCAAGCGGAGGTGCCGGCGCTGCAGTTTTCCGGCAAAGTGGACTTCCGGCACGTCTGGTTTAGCTATGTGCCCGGGCGACCGATTCTGCGGGACATTAACCTGCTCATTGAACCTTGTCAAACCGTTGCCCTCGTGGGTCGCTCCGGCTCGGGGAAGTCCACGCTGATTAAGCTGCTCTTTCGCTATTTCCAGCCGGATCAAGGGCAAATCCTCATCGATGGTCAAGACATTCAAACGCTGGATGTGCGCGCCTATCGCAAACGGTTGGCGATCGTCCATCAGGAGGTGGATGTTTTTAACGGTAGCCTGTGGGAGAACCTCACCTATGCTAATCCGGACGTGGCAGAGGATGCGGTTTATGAAGCCTGCGCCATTGCTCGGGTCGATGAATTTGCCGCCCAGCTCCCCAACGGCTACCGCACAATCGTGGGGGAACGAGGACTGCGTCTTTCTGGAGGCCAACGCCAGCGACTGGGGATTGCCCGAGCCCTGTTGGCGGATCCCGATGTGCTCGTTTTTGACGAGGCGACCTCCAGCCTCGACTACGAATCGGAGCGGGACATTCAACGGGCGCTGCGAGCCATTACTGGAACGCGCACGATGATTGTGATTGCTCACCGCCTGAGTACGGTGCGGGATGCGGACAAAATTGTTGTTCTCAGGGAGGGCACGATCTGCGAAGAGGGCAATCACGACGAACTCCTTGCTCAAGGAGGACTTTACGCCCATCTCTACGCCATTCAACGGGATCGCAGCAGCCGCTCATAGGCCATGGCTTTTGCCCAGTACCCAATGGCGTCGGAAAAAGCGCGCCAAGGAGGACTCCCTCAGTTGCAGGCAAATAGGACGCCCGTGCGGGCAGGTGTGGGGTTGGCGACACTGCGACCACTGATCCACAAGGGTTTGCATTTGTGGCAATGTTAGGGGAGTGCCGTTGCGGATGGCACTGCGGCAGGCAACGGCCACTTTGGCAGCAGTTAAATCGGTAACCTGCAACAGTTCTTCTAGGGCGGCGAGGGCATCCTCCCGTTGCACCAACAATTGCGGCAAGCTGCGCACCGCCCACACGCCTGAACCAAAGGGAACAATCTCCAACCCCCATTTCTGTAGGCGCTCCACTTGGGCAGGGGTGAGTTGTTCCACTAGCAGTGGTTTCCCCAACTCAGTGGCTTGCCAATCCCTCTCAATTTGCTCGTAGAGAACCCGCTCGTGGGCAATGTGCTGCTCAATCAGCCAGATTTCGTCGGGACGCTCAACAACAATGTACGTCTGGTGCAACTGTGCCACAGCTTTTAGCTGCTGCAACGAGGGCTGTGGCGCAATGGCGCGGTAACGTGCAGCCGGCTCAGCAGCCTTGAGCAGATAGTAGGTGGCAGTGGGGCTGGGGCTAGCGGTTGCCTGTAAGAGGCTGGTAATGCGCTCCTGAAGTAAAGCTTGCCATTGCTCAATGTCTTTGAGGTAAATCGTGCGTTTTTGGGGTTGGGCGCTCCAGTCGATGGCATTAGGCGGTAAGTGCAGGTGGGCAAGACACAGCGGGAAGCGTTGCCGCGGCAGACTGCGACCAAAGGCTTCGAGCAACATTTGCTGCCAAGGGGGTTGGCTGTGCAGTTCGACCCAGCGACCGTTAATAGCTACCCCCAACCAGTCGGGGCGGGGACGATGGTGGCGATCCGGCAGTGCGAGAACGAGCTCCAGTTGCGGGTCTTGGCATTGGCGTAAGTCGGCGGGGTTCAGTTGGGGCAGCAGTTGTTGCAGGCGATCGCCCAAGGAGGTCACCGCTGGCCAATGGAACCAGCGTTTCTGATCCCGCAGCCCATGCCATGCGACCCGCGGCCAACACAGCGCCAGTTCCTGAAGGCGCCGCTGCAATAATTTGGCTTGCTTCCCCTGCTGGCGTTGCGGCCAATCCTGAAATAACTGTCGCACTTCCACCCGCGTGCCTACGGCCATTCCTTGGGGGCGCTGGGCTTGGACTCTACCGTGGCGATCGTAGTGCATCCACCAACCGGTCTCTGCGTCCCTGTGGCGGCTACAAATCGTCAGATCCGCCATCTGAGCAAGGCTGTGCAAGGCCTGACCGCGATAACCCAGGGTCGTCACCTGTTGCCAATCCCCATTGGGGGGCAATTTGCTGGTGGTGGCAGCAAGAGCCACTAGGGGTAAATCCACTGCCTGAATACCATGGCCGTTATCAGTAACGTCTAAGCGCCACTGCTGCGGCTGCCAGTGTAAATGAATGCGACTTGCCCCTGCATCTAAGGCATTTTCCGCCAATTCCTGCACCACGCTAGCCAACGAGTCGAGGGTCTCAGCGGCAGCGATCGCCCCCTGTACCTCTGGTGGCAGAGCAACCACCGTCGGTAACGGATCAACCGAATCTAGCTGAGCCATGCCTGAGCCAGATCAAAAATCTGATGAGCTAAGGTTAACTTGGGGACGCGCGCCAATGCTTGCGATCGCCCCCGAGCATCGAGCACAAGAGCAGCATTGTCCTCAGTGCCAAAACCGCACCCCACCTGATCCACCGCATTGGCCACAATCAAATCCAATCCCTTGCGCTGTAACTTAGCCCGGGCAGCGGGTTCAATGTCCCCCGTTTGGGCGGCAAAACCAATCACCCGTTGGTGCGGTCGGCGCTGCTGGGCTGCCCACGCCACAATGTCGGGAGTCGGCGCTAAGGGGAGGGACGAAGGTAATTCCCCCTTCGGTAACTTGCCAGCATACTGGCTTGCCGGACGCACATCTCCCACCGCAGCAGCCATCACCAGCCAATCTGCGGTGGGCCACACCTGCTCTACAGCGGCTGCCATTTGCTCACTGGTTTCCACCGCAATAGCCTGCACCTGTGGCGGTACCGGCTCATGGAGAATACCGTGAATCAGCGTCACTTGCGCTCCTCGGTGCCACGCGGCCCGCGCCAGCGCCAGCCCCATTTTGCCGCTGGCAGGGTTACCCAGAAAGCGCACCGCATCCCAGTATTCGCGGGTTCCTCCCGCCGTAATCACCAAATGCTTTCCGGCCAGATCTCGCTGCCCTTGCGTATAAGCCAAGGAGTTGAGGTAGGCAATCATTTCATGGGTTGCGGCCATGCGCCCTACCCCGACACTGTCGCACGCTAAGCGACCGTAGGCGGGTGGTAAGCAGTGATAGCGCGGTTGCTGCTGCAACTGTTGCCAATGGGCTTGGACAGTGGGTTGCTCCCACATGATGGTATTCATGGCCGGCGCCACAAGGATGGGCATTTGGGAAGCGAGCACCGTACTGGTCAAGAGTGTATCCGCTAAGCCATAAACCAGTTTGGCGAGGGTATTGGCGGTCAAGGGGGCAATGAGCAGGAGCGTGGCGGTTTCCGCCAGTTCGATGTGCAGGGGGCGGGGGGCTTGGGGGTGCCAAAAGTCCGCATCCGTGAGAACTGCCCGCCGACACAGAGTAGAGAGGGTCAGGGGGGTAATAAAGTGTGCCGCCGTCTCCGACAAAATCGCAGAGACTTGCCAACCTGCTTGCACTTGGCTGGAAATGACATCACAAATTTTGTAGGCGGCAATGCCGCCCCCCACCCCCACCAATAAATGGGGAACACCATTAGGACTCGTCAAAGGCTTCTAGGTCAAGGAGATAGAGGTAAGGTTCAGCCAGTTCAGGCCGCTGAAAGGCAATGGAGCGCAGCAGGTGCCAATCATCGAGAGCTGCAAAGGGGGTATCGTAGTCATCCTCTTCCAGTCGCCGCGCCAAATCTGCTACGTCTTGGGGGGTTAACTGATTAATAAACTCATGGGAGTAGTATTGAACTGTGGGCATAACCCCTCCTGCATCACGCCTAGAGAGCAAGGCTGCTACTCAAATTATACCCCGCTGTCTCTTTCCCATAGCGGTTTGGAGACCAGGGCTACACTAGAGGGAGTGAACAGGGATCGCGATTACTGGAATGAGCTGATTACTTCTCAGGAATACTGAAAATTTTTGTAAAGCTTTGTCAAGATATTGTCAGCATAAGTCAGTATTGGGGGTCAGATGCTGAATCCAAGGCTATTGATGGGGGTGGCTCTCCTGAGTCTTGGGGTAGGAACGCTGGTTTTAGTGCACCGTGTCTTAGCTCCTGCCTCATTGCCGATTTTTGATGGCTTCAGTGCGGTGGCAATTTGGCTATTGGCACTCAACCTCTGTTTGACGACTTGGTGGCCACGCCCGCTGCTGCAGAACCGACTGCAGTTTGTTCAGCGCACCACAAGTTTAATTTTGCTGGCAATGACAACCCTCCTGCTGCTGCATCGCACAGGCGTGTGGTGGCAGCCGTGGTTGACGGCGCAATGGCTGCTGCCGTCCAGTGGGGGGCTGCTTCGGCCTTTAGCTCTGGTGGGGTTGGGGTTGAGCCTTTGGGGGGTGGGGGGGGCTCCCCAATGGCAAATTCTTTTGAGTCAAGGGGGGGCGATCGCCAGCAGTATTCTCCTGTTATTAGAATTGCTGGATTGCTTTTTTGCCCTACCTCAAGCCTTACCTAGCAAAGTGTTAGGAGGCATCCTCAGTAGTGGCTTGCTGCTGTTGCTCAGCCTTTGCCTGCTGCAGTTAAGACCCCATCGCGGCCTAATGCGCTATGTCATGGCACCCACTGCCGGCGGTATCCTGCTGCGACAATTCTTGCCCTGGGTGGTGGTCGGCCCCATTTTAATTGGCTGGACGGTGGAATATATTCACCACGACCTGCAGCAAGCTGATGGCACCGTTGCCCAAGAAATCCAAGTAATGAGCACAATCCTGTTTTTTATTGGCCTGCTTGCCATCGGTGCCCACCGCCTCAACCAGTTGGAACAAGAACGCCAGTCCTTTTACCGTGCCTACACTGAAATTGAGCAGATTTTCCGCAGCAGTATTTTCTTATCTCCTTTTCCAATGGCGCTGGTGGCTGAAGATGGTCAATTGTGGCTCGTGAACCGCGCATGGCAGGAGGAAACCGGCTACAGTCCCAGTGAGATCACCACATGGCGGCAGTGGCTGGCCGTGGCTTTTCCGGATGCAAACGTGCGGCGTTGGGCAGAAGCAGAGTTCCGGCGTCCTCTTACGATGGCTGAGCGGGTAGAGCATGGGGATGTGCAGGTGCATACCAACTGGGGGGAGGTGCGGATTTGGAATATGGTCTCGATTCCCCTCAGGCTCAGCACCAGTAATCAACTGCTGGCATTGGTGACAGCAGTGGATGTAACAGAGCACCGCCAGATGACCAAGCAATTGAAGGAGCATAAAACCGAACTGGAAGCGCAAGTGATGGCGCGCACCCTTGATTTGCTGGCGGTGAATGCCGAACTGCAAGCCTCGGAAGAAAAACTGAATCAACTGCTGGATCGCGCCGATGCCTTTGTCAGTCAACTGTGTATTTTTCCTGATGGCTCATGGCAATACGAATACCTTTCCCAAGGACACTTGCGCATTCTTGGCTATAGCCCCCACGAATTTCTTCAGAATCAGAATCTGTGGCGATCGCGGGTTCCTGATGAAGACTGGCAGACCTACCATCACCCTTTTTTACAGCAGTTGCTCACCCACAAAAGTGCCCACACAGAGTATCGCTTCCGGCACCGTGACGGCCACACCTTGTGGATTTCCCTTAATGCTAGTGCTGAGCTCCAAGCCGATGGCAGTCACTTGGTGACCTGTGTGGGCGTTGACATTAGCCAACGTAAAAAAGCAGTACTTGCCTTGGCAGAAAGTGAAGCTCGCTTCCGACAGATGGCGGATTCTTCAGCCCTGATGATTTGGCTTTCGGATGAGGCAGGGAACATTACGTTTGCCAATCAGACGATTCTTAGTTTTTTGGGGGTGTCCTTTGAAAAAGTGCAGGACTGGCACTGGCTGAACTTTGTCCATCCTGACGATCAACAGCGAGTGGAAACCGCGACGCGAGAAGCCATGCAGCAGCAGCAAAGCTATGAGCTGGAGTATCGGGTGAGGTCAGATGCAGGAAACTACCGCTGGATTTTGGAGCAAGCCAAGCCCCGTTACGACGAAAAAGGCGGCTTTGTTGGTTACATTGGCTCAGCAATTGACATTACCAACCTGAAGCTGGGAGAGGCAAAGCTGCGTAGTGCTGCTTGGCAAGATAGCTTGACAGGGCTGCCGAACCGCACATTTCTAACAGAGAAAATCGAAAGTCTATTGCAAGCTTTTCATCAGGGGCGAATTCTGCCCTTTGGGGTCATGTTCCTTGATTTGGATCGCTTTAAGGTAGTCAATGACAGCCTTGGCCATGCGGCGGGGGATGAATTGCTGCTGGAAATTGCCCATCGCTTACGCTCAGCTTTGCGGCAGGAGGATACCCTAGGCCGTCTGGGGGGGGATGAATTCATTGCCATCATTGAGAATGTGCAGGGGGTTGAAGATCTCTACGAGTGTGGCGATCGCCTTCGCAGGCGGGTGAGCGAACCCTACCTATTGAACAACACCGAAGTGAGTGTGGGGGTGAGTATTGGCATCGCAATTGTTAGCCATAGGTACCACAGTGCGGGAGAGTTGCTGCGGGATGCAGATATTGCTATGTACGCCGCTAAAAATCGTGGCCGTAACTGTATGCAAGTCTTTCAACCCGATCGCCATCAAATGGCTCATACGCTCCTGCATCGGGAACAAGAATTTCGCCGAGCACTGCAACAGCACCAACTGCAAGTATTTTTCCAACCCGTTGTCACCCTCCGCAGTGAAAAACTAATGGGCTTTGAAGTCCTCCTCCGCTGGCAGCATCCCGAGAAAGGCTGGGTTGCCCCGGCAGAGTTTTTGTCCTTGGCCACATCTTTAGGCTTGGCACAGCAGTTGGATGAATGGGTTTTGGAGAAAGCCATTGCTACCCTCCATTGCTGGCAGCAGGAGTTGGGGCAAGCCGCGGCTGAGTTGAGCCTCAGCATAAATGTTTCCGATGCCTTGTTTCGCTCGGGTCAGATGGCAGACTCCCTCAAACAACTTCTAGAGAGCCATAGCATTTGTGGCCAGCAAATTATCCTTGAAATTACTGAGCAAGTCATGATGGATAATTCTGACTTTGCTCGAGAGCAGCTTGAAGCCCTTGCTGCTCTAGGCGTGCGCTGTAGCATTGATGACTTTGGTACAGGCTATTCTTCCCTCAGTCGCCTGAGCCAACTCCCCCTCTATGCCCTGAAAATTGATCAATCCTTTGTACGGAACATGAACAGCGGTGCCCAACACCTCGAAATTGTTCGCGCCATCGTCAGTTTAGCCCGAGCCGTTAATATTCACACGATCGCCGAAGGTATTGAAGAACCGGCTCAAAAAGAACAGTTGCTAGAGCTAGGTTGCTGCTGTGGCCAAGGATTTCTCTTTGGCCCACCGGTGACAGCCGCAGTTGCCCAGCGCATGATTGTCAAGTCTTAAAAATTCAAGGATCGCTGAACTGAATTATTCTCTAGCCTTCTTGATATTCAAAAGTCTGATGTTGACAGCAATTGGTAATTTTTGTTAGATTTAGAGGTGCTTAAAAATTGCTGAACCTCGCTCCTAATCAGGGGCAGACAACTCAAGAATGAATGCATATAAAAATTTTTTCATGACCCAAAAAGTATCTTGAATAGGTGCTTGAATTGTGCCATCGGAAACTCTGTGCTAGAGTGTGCTCTAGTAGGGGACTGTGCTTCTACCTCTGATGCCATAAGGCGTTGAGCACGCTATGCAGCCTAGCAATTCAACCGCAGCAGGCGGGCTGCAAAATCTTTACTACCATCTCACTTGGGGAGCGATCGCCACTCGCCACTACTGACAAAGGCTGCCCAAAAGTAGGGAATTTGTTTGCCGCTGTCTTGCATCAAGGCCAGTTGTGCTTGCCGGAGGGCGTCACTGCGCCCTTTCCCTGCGGCCAAATTTTGATAAAACTTCACCATTAATTGTTGAGTGGTTGTGTCGTCCACTTTCCAAAGGGAACTCAATTGCGTGCGAGCACCAGCCAACGTAAATGCCCGCCGCAAACCATAAACCCCCTCGCCGTTGAGGATGTCACCGCGACCGGTATCGCAAGCAGACATGACTACCAGCTCAGTGCCGTCAAGGTTCAGGCCTGTGACTTCAAGGGCAGTCAACACCCCATCATCGACCCCACTTTGGCGTTGGTTAAAGCCTGCCATGGCCAACCCAGATCGCAACAGGGGGTTCTCACCGGCGAAGGGAGTAGGGGCATTCAAACCACGGGTGTTTTGCAAGGTTTGCGGGCTAACGCGCGGACTCTCTAGAAAAAAGCCGTGGGTGGCCAGATGCAAAATACGGGGACGGTTGGTCTGTTTCACGGCTGTTTCGGTGGCACTACTGCCGGTGAGGACTTGGGCTTGCGGCAGTAGCCCACTGAGGGTTTTCACTTCTGTGGCCGTTCCGGGTAGCTCGTTAAAGGTGAGGCTGCGCAAGTCAAGGGAGCGGCTCCCATTACCCCGAGGTCGGCTTGTCGGTTGACCAAAGCTGGGGTTGCCCAGAACTAAGGGTGGGTTGGGCGATCGCCCCGGCGCTTGCAGGCGCAATAAGTCGCGGCCTGAGGTCAACAGTGTCACCGTGAGGGTTTCCAGAAGATAGCGGTCTTGCCGATCTACCAGTGCCTCAAAGGGCAGTGTATTTAATTGGCCATCGGGGGCAACAAATAGGTGCGTACTGCCGGCGAGGAAGGGTTCAAGGGGAGCTAGCAAACGCTCGTAAGCAGCCTTCAGAGGTGGTTTGATCACGGTTGGGGGCAAGCGTGGATCCGCCACTCGCGATCGCGCCGCACTAATGACTTTGTCCACATCGGCAACTGTGCCTAAGTCCTGCCATTGGGGCGCACCAGCCTTCTTAAGGGCATAAACAGCATAGCGGGGTGCCTCCCAGCGATTGGTTTTCGGGTTGTAGGGCACGTACTGAATGAATTCCAACAGCACAGCATTAGCGGGAATCGCTTGCTGAACTGCCCCTAGGGTCACCGGTGTAACTTCAACCCGGAAGTTAGCACTTTGGCTAGTCAGTTGTGCTTCTAATTGCCGTGCCCGCTGTTCCAATTGGCTGATTTGGCTGCTCGGCGGCGGGCGATCGCGCATAAATGTGAGGCTGGCAATCTGAGTCCGTAACCGAATCAGTTCATCCAGTTGCTGCTGTCCTGCCGCATCCAGTTGCCGCCGTAAACGGCTAGTGGTTTGCGCTAAGACATCGAGTAATCGCCCCTTGCGCCGCAAAATGGTTGTGAAGGCCATGCTGGCCGCCGCTGGATTTTGGGGATTCCCCTGCAAGTGAAACGAAATGGCCGTATTGGTGGAGTCTTGAAATGTGCTGAGATAGTTGCGTTTATACTCCTCCGATCCAACAACGAGGTTCCGGCTGAGGTTGGTTTCTTCGATCTCAAGGGAGCGACTCAACGTGGCCAAGGCTTCAGTCATGTTTCCCTGCCCCCAATAGGCTTTGGCTAAATTGGCCAAACTCAAGGCAAGGTAGGGGTGCTCATTACCGAGAACCCGTTGCCGCAGGGCAATACTGCGTTGATAGAGGGGCAAAGCAGTACCATAGTTTCCTTGGGCGCGGTATAACTCTGCCAAGTTATTGAGGCTCGTGGCCACATCGGGGTGCTCTTGCCCTAAAAGACGCTCGCGCGTGCTCAGGCTGCGCTGGTAAAGGGGTAAAGCAGCGCCATAGTTGCCTTGGGCACGGTAAAGTTCCGCCAAGTTATTGAGAATTGTAGCCACCAACGGATGCTCAGCCCCAAGGGTGGGTTCTACAACTGCCAGACTACGTTGATAAAAGGGGAGAGCAGCGGTCAAGTTTCCTTGCAGATGGTACATCACCGCAAGGTTATGCAAGCTAATGCCCACATCGGGGTGGTTGGCACCTAGAGCGTGCTCGCGAATGGCCAAGCTACGTTGATAGAGGGGCAGCGCCTCGCCGTAGTTGCCCTGATCACTGTAGAGGTTGGCCAAATTATTGAGGCTGGTGGCCACATCGGGATGGTTGGCACCTAAAGCCTGTTCGCGAATCGCTAAACTGCGCTGGTATAGGGGCACAGCAGCACTGAAATTGCCCAATTCCTTATGCATCACCGCCAAATTATTGAGGGTGGCGGCCACAGTGGGATGGTTGGCACCCAAGACACGCTCGGCAATGGCCACGAGTTCTTGGGAGGGGGCGATCGCCGCTGCGTAGTTGCCCTGCCGTTGCAGTTGCTCAATCGAATTGGTCAGGGCAATAACGTTGCCACTGTCAGCACCAAAGGCCGTTTGGCGAATTACCTCTAATTCACTGACAGCGGTGGTGTAGCGCTGCTGTAACGCGTCGAGCCGCTGCATAATATCGCGCAACTGCTGGGACTCGTTTTGTGCCATTGCCCGCGGCAGGAGAACACCACTGACCAGTGCCCCCAACAGCAGCAGAGCGCAACCACCCTTTCGCAAACCCTCAGTCATAGCGTGTCCACCCGTGCGCCTACTTCCATCCTAGACAGGCGTTTTAAGGATAGTGGCATGGGCAATATTCTTTAACTATCTTGTTCCGGTTGAGTCTCAGCCCGTTCAAAGGCAGGACAATAGCCCTCCGGCGCCACTTTGAAGTTGTACAGGGCCGAGGCTTCATTCCAGCAGCGCTGACCGCGATAAAACTGGCAGTTGTAGCAGCTTTCTTGTTCGGGGGCGATCGCCAGCGGTGCCATAGTCAACACTTCCTTGGGGGTCATGCCGCGCACCAGTAAGTGTTCTCCCTGCCATGAAGCAACAATAAAGCCCGTATCGGCTAAGCGGCGCCAACGCGGATCCGTGGTAATGCTGGTCGGCAAGCGGATGAGAACCTCCTCGTTCCAATCGCTCACTTCCCCTTCGTAGGCCAGCTGCACCAAGGAACTGGGAGTAGAAAGCGTGAGCTTCCCCACGGGAAATTGAATCCGCGAGCCACTGGTGGGGGTGTGGAGGTGATAGCGGTTACTCAGTTCGTTGAGACTCGCTAAGTCAGCGAGGTAGTTGGGGTCACCGTGGATGAGAACCACGTGCTGGGGGCGAATGTTGTGGATGAGTTGGGTGGTGGCCGGCCCATCGGCGTGCAGCGACAGCAAAAAGCTATCCACTTCCACCTGTGGCAGGTTGGCTAGTTCCGGATCCACATCCCGGAAGGGTTGGCCATAAAGGAGGCGGGGATACAGCACCAACCAAGGGCGATCGCCCTGCTCAAGGTAGGGCAACAGATCCAACCCCTGTTCGACCAAAACAATCGTCGCTTGTTGAGGGTTCCCCCGCAGTTGGTCGAGATGCCTCAGAGGCTGCACCTGTGGCTTTACCCGCTGATCCCAAAAGAGGGCTTGGTGCTGAGCAAAGTTTTGAATGGCACTAGGCAGGTGCGGCAGCACACTCAGGTACGCATCACAGGCACGGGCGATCGCTGCCGTCACCCAAATCTGAATCGGCTGACCCGTAAACAGGTGGTGGCTGCGCAACAGGATGAGAATTTCTTGGGCAATGCCAAGAGGGGGCAAGGGCAGCAGCACATTGTAGCCCTGATCCACTGCTGTGCGAATGCGCTCTGCCAGTTGATTTTCCTGCTGGCGGCGGTGGGGATGGCGGGCGGTACCTAAGCTGCCTTCAATAATCAGCACATCCGGTTGTAAGCCGCGCACCTCAGCAAGGGGCAGTGCTTCCGCAAAGCGAGTATTCGAGAGAAAAAAATCCCCCGTATAAACAACGCTCAGAGGTGGTTGCTCCCCTTGGGGATCTTGGTACGTCAGCGCAAACAGAGCTGCCCCCGGCAAGTGACCCGCTGGAAACAGTTCTGCCGTTAGACCCTCGCCAAACTCCACGGGCGATCGCCACGGTAGAGCACGGCAAAAGGCGGGAACCTCCTCTTCTGGCCAGTTGAGGGGCAGCAGTTGCGTCGTTACTTCACTGGCATAGATGGGAATGTGGGGGAAGCGGCGATGGAGTGCCAATAAACTGCGGGCATGATCCGCGTGGGCGTGACTACACAGCACTAAATCAAAGGGATGAGCCTCCAATTCTTCAAGGGGCAGCACTGACAGAGAGCGAATACCGCAGTCCAGCAGAATACGATAGGTGCCAATTTCTAAGCCAATGCACACCCCTTCGTCAGTGTGACCCACCCCATAGTTGAGGCACTCGATCATGAATTCCGAATCAGTGACCCTCCCTAGTGCGCCGAGCCATTGCCATGATAATTATCAGTGTCGTAGTAGCCATTCTGGGTGCCAAAGACTAAGCACAACAGGATAAACACTGGCGTAATCGCCAACAGGATCGGCTTCACACTAATGGCTACATCCATGGCTGTGACTCCTCAGTAGTATGGAATAGGCTGGAAGGCTCTGGTAATTAGTTTAGCTCAGAGACCCTACCGAGCACTGACTGCTGCTTTGGGTCAAGCTAGACCCGATCAAACAGGGTAATTTTGGCCAGCAGGCCAGTCACCGTCAGAAACAAACTCACAAGCAATGCCCACACTCGAGTGTCAGTAGCACCCTGCCGTCTCGATAATTCAGCTACGTTCTCATCTAAGGAGCGGACTTCTTGTCGCACTCCTTCGATTTTCGTTTCCAGCCTTTGTGGTACACCGTCGATCTTGGCATTGAGCTCCTGTTGTACCCCTTCAATTTTCGTTTCTAGTCTTTTTTCAACATCCTCAATCTTCGTCTCTAGTGTTTTTTCAACGCTCTCGATCTTAGCTTCAAGGCGTTTCTCAACTCCTTCAATTTTTGTTTCTAGGGTGTTAAAGCGTTCTGTTGTTGTTGCAATATGAATGTCTAGCCTTTTATCGATTCCCTTCAAGAGCTCAATAACTTGCCCAATTTCCGATGTCGTTGCTGATTCGCTCACTGTTAGCACCCTAGGGATAAGACCATTGCTTTTATTGTGCCACCAGTAGCGTGGCGTGCTCTAATTGGGTAGCAAGGGTATCGATGTTTCCTGAGCCAGATATAGGGTAATCTTACTAAGATGGCGATCGCCAACCCATTTTGTCAAGTGTAGATAGCCGATGCGATTGTCGTGGAATCCACCCCTGACAGAACAGGGCGGCAATCTTTATGCTGAGCACTGGAAAGGCTTGATATTTTTTCTCTCAGTACCAAGAAAGATGATGACAAGTTCCTAGTTCTTCTAACCAGTGTACTTGAGATGACTGTTAACTGATACCAACCTGCAAAAAATTACGAAATTACACATTCAGTTTACTGAGCTTAACACAACGTTGAGGAGAAACAGAGATGCGCATTGCACAGATTGCTCCTTTATGGGAGCGAGTACCCCCACCCGCCTATGGTGGCACCGAACTCGTGGTTAGTGTGCTCACTGATGAACTGGTGCGCCGCGGTCATGAGGTGACGCTCTTTGCAACCGGCGACTCCATTACGTTGGCACGCCTAGAGCCCATTTGCCCTGAGCCGCTGCGACCCAAAGGGGTATTGCCCGCCGAAGGAGCAGTCTATGAGCAGATTCAACTGAGTCAGGTATTTCAACGGGCGAATGAGTTTGACATTATCCACTCCCATGTGGGCTATCCGGCGCTGCCCTACGCTAACTTAACGAAAACACCAGTGGTTCATACGCTACACGGCATTTTTACGCCGCTGTTTGAGCAGATTTTTGTGCAACACCGCTCGCAAAATTTTGTTAGCATCTCCAATTCCCAACGCCGTCCAGACTTGAACTTAAATTATGTGGCAACGGTCTATAACGCGATCGCCACTGAGCGGTTCCAGTTTTACCCGCAGCCGGATGAGCCGCCCTACCTTGCTTTTCTGGGGCGCATGTCAATCGAAAAAGGCCCCCACTTGGCGATCGCCATCGCCAAAGCCACCGGCATTCCCCTGAAAATGGCGGGCAAAATTGACTTTGACAACGAGCGGTTTTTTGAGCAGGAGGTTGCCCCCCACATCGATAGCCAGCACATCCAGTTTTTAGGGGAAGCAGACCACGCCATGAAAAATGAACTGATGGGACGGGCGATCGCCACCCTCTTTCCAATCACGTGGCAGGAACCCTTTGGTTTGGTGATGGCCGAGTCCATGGCTGCTGGTACGCCTGTCATCGCCATGAATTTAGGAGCTGCCCCGGAAGTCATTGCCCACGGTAAAACCGGTTTCCTCTGCAATACCGTGGAAGAGTGCGTGGCCGCCGTGCAACAAATTCCCACGATTGATCGCGCAGCTTGCCGTGCCCATGTGGAAGAACACTTCCGCGTCGAGCGCATGGTGGATGGCTATGAAGCGGTCTATGAAAAGATTCTGCAGCAGCGCCTGAAGCAAAATGGCTACATCCACGAGCCAGTCGCACTGAGCCACTAGCGTAAGCAAATAGACCGTAAACTAGAAGATAAGACAAAAAATCATCTTGATTAATTTCGAGGGTGGCAAAATACGCAAATGCCACCCAATCTTTTGCCAATTGTTGAGTTTTTGATTGTTGGACGGCACACTGACCTATGACTGATCCGCGCCCGACGCCTACTGATGTTCCCCAACCAACGCCTAGCCCAAACTCCCCAGCGGCAGCCACGACCAACGACGAGTTGGACATCCTTGAGCTGAGCGATGGTCGCACGTTTGCTCCCCTTGAACGATCCGCGTTGCCCACATGGCCCTGCACCCGGGGGCGGCGGCAACTCTCCACGCTGACCCTCAAGGACAACGATATTTTCCTGATTACCGACCCCTTGGGCAACATTAACTGCTTTGACAGTGAAAGTGGCACCCACTTGGGCTTGTTTTGTCGCGATACCCGCTTCCTCAGCCGCCTTGAGTTGCAGTTTGAGCGCCAGCCCCTCATTCTCTTGAGTAGTTCAGCCCAGCGAGGCTTTGCCCTGTCGGCCTTGTGTGCTAATCCCGAAACAGTGGCAATTCCCCCAGAAACCATTAGTATTCAGCGGGAGTTGGTGCTGCAGGGGGGCATTCTCGAAGAAATTACCCTCACGAATTACAGCCAGCAGCCGGTGACGTTTGAGCTGAGTGTTACGTTTGATGCCGATTTTGCCGATCTCTTTGAAATTCGGGGGTGGGTGCGCCAGCGCAGTGGTGTGCGATTGCGATCGCTCTCAGAACCCACTCCGGGATCCCGCGAAACCCGGGCCACCGAGGCAGCCGTTTCCCCCCACACGTTTGTGCTGGCCTACCGCGGTATGGATGGCGTCCTGATGGAGTCGCGGATTGATTTCTATCGCCGGCAACCCGATGCGGTCGAGGGTTACACTGCCATTTGGCAACTTTCCCTGCAGCCTCACGAGGTCAGGGTACTGGGCTACCGCTTGCAGCCGTTTATTGCCAACCAACCGGCCTCTACGGTCAGTATTCCCGCCACTGTGACGCAGGCGATCGCCACCGAAACGATGGCCATCCAGCGCTGGCAGGAACAAACCACCCACTTCCAGACCGACGATCGCCCCCTGCAACAAATCCTTGATCAGGCCACCCAAGATATTTACCTCCTCCAGCAACACTTTCCCCTCGGTCGCGATGCCGAGGAAACGGAAATGGCACTCGCTGCCGGTATTCCTTGGTTTTCCACCCTCTTTGGCCGCGATGCCATCATTGCTGCCATGCAAACGCTGATCCTCAACCCCAACATTGCCCGCAGTACGCTCCGGGTACTGGCCGCCTACCAAGGCCAAGAGGAGAACGCTTGGCGCGAAGAAGAACCGGGTAAAATTCCCCACGAATTACGGCGAGGGGAAATGGCTCGCTGTCACGAAATTCCCCACGATCCCTACTACGGCACCGTGGATGCCACCCCCCTGTGGGTCATGCTTTTTGCTGACTACTACAACTGGACGGGCGATCGCCCCTTTCTAGAGCAATACTGGCCGCACGCCTTGGCCGCTATGGCATGGATCGACCGCAGTTGTGCGGCAACGGGTGGCTACCTCACCTACGAATGGGCTTCCCCACAGGGGTTGCGCAATCAGGGCTGGAAAGATTCCGGGGATTGCATTGTCAATGCTAAGGGAGAACTGGCCAGCGGCAAAATCGCCCTTGCAGAAGTCCAAGGCTACGTCTACGCAGCGCGAATGCGGATGAGCCAGCTCGCCAAAGTTCTAGATGAACCAGTGCTCAGTCAGCAGTGGCGGCAATCGGCCCTCGCCTTGAAAGAACAGTTTGAACGGGACTTCTGGCTACCGGATCAAGGTTACTTTGCCCTTGCCCTCGATGGTCAGGGGCAGGTGGTTGATAGCATTACCTCTAACCCAGGTCACTGTTTGGGGCTGGGGCTGTTGAACGCCGCCTACGCCCAGAGTGTGGCGGAGCGGTTGCGGGCACCCGACCTCTTTAATGGTTGGGGAATTCGCACCCTCAGCAGTGCCTCCCCCGCCTACAATCCCATGGGGTATCACGTGGGCTCCGTTTGGCCGCACGATAGCGGTATTATTGCCATTGGGCTGCGCCGCCTTGGCTACACCGAACAAGCCCTAGAAATTGTCCAAGGCCTGCTGGATATGACCGCTTACCAGCCTTATCATCGGCCGCCGGAGCTGTTTTGTGGCTTTGCCCGCACGCCTGATCGTCCACCGGTGCGCTATCCGGTCGCCTGCTCACCGCAAGCGTGGGCAACAGGCAGTATTTTCCACCTCATCCAAGTGATGGTGAACTTGGTGCCAGATGCCCCCAATAATTCGCTGCGGATTGTCAACCCCACGCTGCTGCCGACGATCCACTACTTGTCCTTGCGGAATCTGCGCATTGGCCAAACGTGGCTCGATCTCGAGTTTGAGCAGTCCAATGGTGCCACTGCCTGCCGCGTGGTGGAAAAACGGGGTAACCTGCGGGTAATCATCGAGGCCTAGGCATGGCGCACCCTCTTTTTATCTATAGCGATCGCTTTCGGGAACACCGCTGCCGTCAGTTTCACTTCGAGCGACCGGAGCGGCTGAGTGCTATCTGCCAGCACCTACGGGCGGCCTTTCCCACCGCCAACTGGCGTGAACCTAGCCCTGTGGGGGAGACGTTACGCCACTGGGTTACCCAAGTCCACAGCCGCCGCTATCTAGAACAATTGGCTGAGATCAGTGCTGCGGGCGGGGGTTGGCTAGATCCCGATACCTACCTGAACGAGCACAGTTATGCAGTGGCCTTACTGGCGGCGCAGGCATGGCTGGATGGGGTGAACGAAACTCACCGTCGCCATCAACCGGTCTTTGTCTGGGCACGGCCTCCCGGCCACCATGCCCTGCGGGAACGGGGGATGGGATTCTGTTTACTGGCCAACGGGGCGATCGCTGCCCACTATGGCCTCAGCCTGCCCGGGATTGAACGGGTCGCCATTCTCGATTGGGACGTGCACCATGGCAATGGCACCCAAGCCCTTGTCCAAGACCATCCCCAACTGGCCTACTGCTCCCTGCACGAATTTCCCGCCTATCCCTACACCGGCGATCGGGGCGATCGCGGTCCCCATGGCAACGTCCTCAACCTACCCATGACAGCGGGGACTACTGGAGCTATTTACCGACAGGCTTTTAGCGAGCACGTCATGCCCTTTTTACGCACCTTTGCTCCCGATCTGCTGATCATTAGCGCTGGTTACGATGCCCATCGGGACGACCCTCTGGCCAACCTTGACCTTGAGGAGGCCGATTACCACTGGATGATGCGCCAGTGCTTGGGGATCAGCCCTCGCCTTGTTGTTGGCCTTGAAGGGGGCTATGACTTAGAAGCTTTAGGCCGCTCTGTTATCGCTACCGTAGCGGCGACCCTTGGGCACGATGCCGCTCCAGCACTTCCTCATACACCGCAAGGTACTGCTTAGCCACCACCGGATAAGCAAAGTGCTGTACCACGTGAGCACGAGCTTGTTCGCCCAATCGGGCATGGCGTTCTTTATCCTCAATCACCCAGCGAATGCCATAGGCTAAATCCGCCGTATCAAAAGGCGTTGCCAGGTAACCACTTTCCTGATGGGTAACAATATCCGGTAACCCGCCAATGTTAAACGCCACCACTGGGGTTCCGCAGGCGTGAGCCTCAACAGCAGTATTAGGCAAGTTATCTTGACGTGAGGGCACTACCATTACATCGGCAGCACTGTATAAAATTCGCAAACTGAGATCATCGTAGAGATGCCCAGTGTAATGAATGGGAAATCCCAAATCTGGTGGCTGGGCAGGCTGCCGTTCGCCAAAAACGAGTAATTCTAAGTTAGATCCCTGCGACTTCAGATGTTGCAATGCAGCTTGCAAGAGGTCAAAGCCCTTACGCGGATCTTGGCCACCCCCTATCGCGCCAAACACTACTAAAGGAGTGTCTGCCGGGAGCCGTAACAAGGTCCGTGCCAATTGCCGATCCAAGGGCTGCCAAACATCCGTATCAATCGCGTTGGGAATGACAGTGACAGGCCAATCCTGCATTAAAGCACTTTGGCGGACACACTCCCCCAACCAGCGGCTTGGTGTCACAATTTGGATGGGACGTCGCCAGTGCTTGCGTTTGCGCTCCCATGTCCAGCGGTTGAGATCAAACCCTTGCTCATGAGTGGGGCGGTTATCCTTGCGATAGCCTTCTTGCCAGCGATAGTCTTCGGCATAGTGTTCTGCCCCACAAAATGCCCACATATCATGTAGCGTCCAAACCAGTGGCTTAGTGATGCGGCCAATCTCCTCAATAGAGAGCATTTCTCCCTGAATCCAGTGGAGATGCAGCACATCAGCCGTACTGGCGTTGAGATGCCGTACCCGACCTGAAGGGACAATCGCTGGTGAATGCAGAATTGGATTACCAGTCCTAAAAAAAGGACGATAAAGTGCAGCAATTTGTGGACGCAGCAAATTTAGAGCCTTTTGCAGCTTTCCTTTGGGTGCTTCAACTGTTGGGTCGCCTGATTGGGCAGAATCAACCAGCATTTTTGAGTTGAGGCCAATAGAGCGTAGGGCGCAGTGAATACGGTAGGCAGCACGGAAAGCACCACCGCCAATATCTGATTTACTTAAATGGAGAATCTCTAGCATTCTGGGCAAAGAAAAGCGATATCAGTTATTAATGGTTAGGCATGAGCTTGACAAGTATTGTGTGTCCGTTTATCAACTTTCTTAGCCCAGCCTGTAAAATTAGTTGGATAGGCAAGGTTGTATAGCGATTAATAACTACTCGTTTTAAATTCTTTGCATTAATAGGAAATCTATTCCTAAGGTAAGCATTTACAAACCAGCTAACATGATAGCTTGCTAAGGGTTTGTACTCAATAGAGATGACCTTCAGGGGTAAGTAGGACTCAAGAGAGTAAAAAACTTCTGCGTCCCAATGACTCATATGATGAGGTGGCTGATTTAGTAGGTCTTGATTATCAGGATCAACCTTTTGCATAAAGTGATGATTTGGAGTGGACACGATAATGCAACCATCTGGCTTGACAAGTCTAATTGCTTCTTCTAAGAATTGTCGTGGGTTGGATAAGTGCTCTAGAACTTGAAACGCGCACACATAATCGAATTTGTGGTCATCCTCAGCGAGATCACTCAGTTGTTTTTCAAAGACTGTGAAACCTTGTGTCCTTGCAAAAGCGGCTGCTTTAGGGTTTAATTCAACTCCAACAACGGAGTGACCTGCGTTTTGAGCCAGTTTTAGAAAGTGCCCCCTACCACTACCAACCTCAAGAATAGAGGAATTAGGCTTAAAGTAATGGAGAGTCCTTTCAAACTCCCACTTGTTAGGCATGTAGTACCAATCAAATTTCTCTAGCTGTCTGTAAAGGTTACCATCTCCTGCAGCAGAGGGCGGTTCATACCAGCGCAAACCAGTATCATGACAAATCCAATACTCGATTTTACCTAATGAGGCAAACTTTTCACCAACGTCAGTGTCTAATTCTCTTTTCCATCGTTGTGTAATTTGTTGACTATCTAAGGTTTTTAAGAGTGTGACGTTTTGATTACCAGAAATTAAACTTTTGACCATTTGATAGCCTCCATAAGTTTTTTGAATTTTTTAGTTAACCTTTTTGGCAAGTACAACAATGATTGCGGAAATTGAGAGTACTTCCCTCCAAACACCTCATTGAATACATAGGTATCTGCCTCTATATCTTGAATAACCTCATTTGGATGTATAATGTATCCTATAAAACTTGTCGGCAGATTTGCAAATTGATTGATTTCAACTGTGTGGGTAGCATCATCACCAAAACCGATATTACTCACAAGATTCACATTAGGTGTTGCCGTTAACCCACCTGCATACCAAACTGAAGCAGTCCATTGATAGTCCCATGTATCAATTTTATTTTGATAGACTTGGTTAAAGATTTTCTGCCAATATCTACGTTCCGCTCGGTTTGGTATTTTTCTTAGCCAATCTTCTGACCGTGACCATTCTGGCCAAAAAGGAATATTGCCTTGGTAATACTCCCAAGCCCGCCGCCATGTTGCCCAACCCCAGCAGTGGTTATACTTTGAAAAGTAGTAAGAGGCGTTGCCGCGCTTTTGCCCGTTCTGAAAATTATTGCCTGTTATTACAAAAATCCTTTCATCATTGGCATAATAATCTAACAATACTTCACAAAACCGGAAAAAATCAGGATGAGGCAAACAATCATCTTCTAAGATAATTCCTTGCTCTTCTTGCTCAAAGAACCATGTAATTGCGCTACTGACAGCTTTTTTACAGCCTAAATTCTTTTCTCGAAACAAAATTTTTAACTCACATGGCCAATCTACCTGAGTGGCAATTTTGCGAGCTTTCGCAACTTTCTCTGCCTCACCTTCACGATTTTCTCGGGCACCGTCCCCTGCAACGTATAAGCGCGGCGGCCTCGCTTGCCGAATGGCTTCAAACACGCGAGCAGTTGTATGAGGCCGGTTAAAAATAAGGAATAGAACAGGTGTTTTCATATTCTCAAAAATTATTTAACAATTTGTTATAATTCTAACTCATTTCCGTATCAATATAAGTGATCCAACTTGATATAAAGTTCTTAGGATACCACTTTCCTAGGCGATGACCAGCCCAATATTTTGGAGCCAGAAAAAGCTTTTCTTGTTCGCAACTAGAATTCATTCTTGACATGAAAGCACCCCACCAAGCAAATGTACTAGCAGATAATATTCCACCATGGCAAAGTGACATAATCGTAATATCTATCCTAGGTGTATTTTTAGATATAATTAGACTTTCTGATTCTTTGAAAACGTCATACAAGTAGTAATGATCATCCCCCATTACAATAAATACTGGATTCGTGTACCTTGATTCCATTATTTCCATCGCTTTTTTATACCAAGCCAGATTGAGAACTGCCGGATAATTTCTTGATGGCCACTCAAGATAATCACCGCGACGAATATGTACAAATAAAAGCTTTCTGTCAGTGATGATATCAGATTTTGATTTTAACCAATACAATGCTTCGTCCATTAAGTCAGTTTTAATAGTAGGAGAAAAAGATATATTTTTGATAAAATCAGAATGCTGAAAATAAATGTTTGTAGTTGCAAATAATCTAAATATACCTTTATTGACAATTAGTTTATAGTCAGGATCATTTGTATTCTCTTTAATTGTTCCTATCATTTTTAATTTTACAAAAAGATTTAAGATCCTAATTAGTAGGGATAAAGGAATATATTTCTTTACTTCTTCTTTCTTAATGAAGATAGCATCAATGTTGCCAAAAATATTGTTAATATCTTCACACCCAATAAATACTAACTTATGATCTGGAAAGTACTTTTTGAAACCACAGTATTGAAAAAGTTGGTTACCAATTCTTCCACTTTCAATGAATATGAGCATAGCTAAATTAATCAAACACAACCCATCTAGGATTAATACCTGATAAGCAAGCAATTACATTCTGATACATGAAGCTTTCCATTTCCTCAGAATATCTTTGTAATCGCTTCAAACGCCGTTTAGGTAGCAAATGGTAGAGATTGAAATTATACTTGTCAACAAGTAATTCCCAGAAATCTTTGAACATAATTCTTGAGTCAAGATTGCAGCCACCAAATTCAAAACTTATTACACTTATAGCTTTTTGTTCAAGTAGTTGTTTTGCACCCTTCAATACTTCTAGCTCATGCCCCTCACAGTCTAGCTTCAAAAAATCAACATGATGAATAGAGTACCTATGCAAAAGTGAATCTAATGTGGTCATTGCTACTGTTTCTTGTGGCAACATCGAGATGCCAAAATGTTTTAGATTACGATTATATAGAGAAGCAAGTTCACTACCCACTCTATCTGCATAAATTGTTACTGCTCCATGATTTGATCCCACCGCAACTTGCTCAACTATAACGTTTGGGAAAGTTTCACTAATACATGTAAGTAATGGCATATGAATACTTTGAGGCTCTATTATGATCAATTTTTCTAGGTTACTAACTTTTCCTTTCAACCCTTGTAATAATCTTCGTGACCAATCGCCTTTGTTTGCACCAGCATCGATAACACAGATTCTTTGAAGATCTCTAATAAAGCCAAGAGCAAGTTCTACTTCATCTTGAAGATTATAAGAGCCATACTGAAATCCTTCTGATCGTATATAAGCATACCTGAGAACTTTTCGGAAACTGCTGCTAAGCACAGCAATATCTATCAAATGGTCAATGATTTTCATTTAAAGCCTCCTAAAGCAGTAGATACCAACACTATAATCTTTTTTTGCGAGAGACATAATATCCTCTTTTATACTCCCTGATTCTACAAATCCTAAATCAGTTAAATAAAAGAAGCGCTCAAGAACCATACCAAGGTAGCTTGCCTCTAGGATAACAGTATTTGGGTCAAATATGCGATGTGCATTAAATTCAACTCTTTGAGTACCAATAGGAACAGACAGCCACAATATTCCCTCACTTGAAAGTAAGTTAGCTAAAGATTTCAGGCCTTTTCTCCAGCCGTCGGGGTCTAATCTGTCACCGTAGCGACCTAGACCAATATGCTCTAGTGTGTGCAAACAAGAAACACAGTCTGCAATATTCCTCAAATCGGGATTGGGATTGGTAATGTCCCATTGAGTGAATTCTACATTTTCAATTTTTACGGTTAATGGACGAATATCAAATACATTAACACGCCTCACACAAGCAAGGTGAGCAATAAAACCATCAACTCGTGAACCTACATCAATGTGTTTCTTAGGATTAAGATTAATGATTTCTTTTGCAACAAGAAGGTCTTGCCAGAAATACTCACCTAGTGAGGCTGCTTGTTTATCCTTATCAAAGAATATGGGATAAAGTTTTATTGGCCATTCATTTTCTTTGCTTAATTTTCTGTATCTTTTTAATTCTGATAGATAGTCTAAAAGTCTGGGTAATGAATTAACTGCTAACTTTATGTTGATGCCACAGGATATTAATATTTTGTTTATTTCTCTAAGAAGGTTTATCATTTTCGTATTGCTCATCTATCATCATGTAATTTTAATTTCTGAAGAGCTAAGTCTTGAACATTTCGTGTTCTTGCTCATGATGTACAAAAAAATAGTTATAATTCATGTCGTTATGTGAAGTGAAATGCACTATTTTTTCCTTGATACCTATCGAATACATAGGCTTTATAACCCATATCAATAAGCATATTCACTGTGCCATCAGGATCTTCATTTGAGTTGAGCCCTTGATATATCTCAACTAATAATGTAGGCTTATGTTGCAATAGTATCTCTCGCATTGATGCAAGTACCCTTTTTTCATACCCTTCAACATCAATTTTTACAAAATCAACATTGCCAAAAATATCACCTATTAAATCTAAGGGTAAGCTAACAATCTTTTTAATCTGAACTATTTTTTCCTCTTTGTATCTTTTAAAGAGGAGTATGCGTCATCTTCAGCAATGAAAAATTGAGATATTCCTAATTCTTCATCGACAGCAACATTTAGCGGTATTATATTATTGTATGGTAGTATATTTTGAATTAGTATTGGGTAAATAGTGATTTGGGGTTCTATACACAAAATTTTCCCTTCTGGAGCTAGTCTTGCAAAGTGTATGGAATGAATGCCTATATTTGCTCCTATGTCTATCACTGTGCTATCTTTCTTGATAAACTTACTACATAGTTTCAGCTCTTCTTGTTCAAAAACACCCTTAAAGTATAGGATTTTTCCAATGTCTGTATTTAAGTTATATTGAATTTCATCTTTTACTAGAGGCCACCACTTGCACCTTAATCTAAGCCAGCCCCCTCTTGTTATTTTGTTGATTGCTCGTCTTATCAAATATTTAGGTTTTGCCATCCTTAGCTCCATAGTTCTAACTACCGCCTCAAATTTGGCTACCAGCAAAGTATTCAAAACTGTTTCAAAAGGTAGAATTCATTAACCAACATAGAACTACTGCTCCTGAATGCCGAACGATAAAACCCAGCCTTCTAAACCGTCTTGCGTGCGCACCTTGACCCACTCGCCATCTTGGCTCCTTTCCAGAATCGTAACCACTGTATCGAATTCTACACCCCCTAACACTTCTGCGTCACGGTCGGGGCGATCGCGCACGCGCAATCCTTCACCATAGGTCACCCGTCCCTGCTTCAGAGGTTCCGGGGTGGGAGACAGGACAGGTGTTTCTGTTGGGGCAGGGGTTTCTGGCTCGGCAATAGGCCGGGGCTGATCTATTTCAACGTTCGGACGCGGCGGAGGCCAAAGAAGGTTAAAGACCAAGGGGAGGATTACAGCCGCGACAGCAACGGCCATGAAGCCCAACCCCAGTAAGATACCCAAGAGCCATTGCAGGAGGCGCAGCGGTTTCATGGGTTAAGGACGGCTGGGGGAAGAGAGCACCCGGGAGGCAAAGCGGGCACGACCGGAGGCAGCCCACTCCTGGAGTTGGTGGACTTGTTCGCGCGCTGTCCGAGCCAAGGGAATGATTTCGCTGGCGGCATGGAGGAGGTCTTCGGTGGTGAAATCGCGGTCTTGGCTGAAGGCAAGGTGCATGGCTTCAATAATACACTGCTCAATTTCGGCACCAGAAAAGTCGATGGTTTCGTAGGCAAGGCGATCCAGATCATAGTGCTGCAGGCGATCGCCCCGCACGCGGCTCAGGTGCACTTCAAAAATTGCCCGCCGCTCGTCCACGCTGGGCAAGCCAACAAAGAAAATTTCGTCAAAGCGGCCTTTGCGCAAGAGTTCCGGCGGTAGGACTTGAATATTGTTTGCTGTGGCAACCACAAAAACGGGGGACGTTTTCTCCGCCAGCCAAGTAATGATCGTGCCCAAAACCCGGCTACTGGTGCCGCCATCGCCGCGCCCATCAATACCACCAAACGCTTTGTCAATTTCATCAATCCACAGGACACAAGGGGCTAATGCCTCAGTAATTTGAATCATGTCACGGGTGCGGGCTTCCGATTCCCCCACCAGCCCTCCAAACAAGCGCCCAACATCCAAGCGCAGCAGAGGCAGGTGCCATTGGTGGGCGATCGCCTTCGCCGTGAGGGATTTCCCCGTGCCCTGAATCCCCACCAACAGAACCCCCCGCGGATAGGGCAAGCCATAGCGCCGTGCCCGCTCGGAAAAAGCGCCGCCGCGCCGCAGCAGCCACTCCTTCAGGTTATCTAAGCCGCCAATGTCGGCAATCGTTTCTTGGGCAGGGTAAAAATCAAGAATTTGGGTTTGCCGCAGAATTTGCCGCTTTTCTTCAAGGATTAAATCCACATGAGTCGCTTCAAGGGTGCCACTGAGGGCGATCGCCCGACCAATGACGCGGCGAATGCGCTCCAGCGTCAAGCCTTGGCAAGCCCGCACCAACTGATCCAGCACTGGTTCAGGGGGCAGGGTTCCCAAGCTTTGGCAGAGTTTTGCCAGTTCGCTGCGGATCTCCGGCGGCTGGGGCAGCGGAAACTCCACCACCGTCACCACATCCCGCAGTTCCGGCGGCAACTGTACCGTCGGTGCCAGCAAAATGAGGTTTTTGGGTTGGGATTTCAAAAGGCGGGCTAAATTCCGCAGCTTGCGGGAAATCGCCACATCTTCGATAAAGCGATGAAAATCCCGCAGTAGAATAATCGCTGCCGCTGGTGGGGGTAACTTTTCAATGAACTCTAGGGCTTGCAGCGGATTGCGCTTGGCTGTGCCGCGGTCATTCTCGTTCCCCTGATACCCTTCCACAAAATCCCAGATGTAGATCGGGCGTTGGCTTAACCGCTGACTAATGGCGTGGAAAGTTCCCTCTAAACGCTCCTCCTCTGTTGTGGCGATGTACAACAGCGGATAGCGGGCACGCAGTAGCAGTTCCAGATCCGAATGGGCATTCACGAGGGTGGCTCAGAACGCTCCAAAGCAGATTGCAGTTGCGCCAAAGCCGCCCAGCGATGATCTATGGCAGACTCCGCGGGTGGCGGTGGCAGAATCCCTTTACACTGCGGGTCACAGTATTGGGGATAGGGCAGCGCCAAGCATAACTGCTGGTACAACCAATCCCCTAAATCAATCCGCCCAGTGGCTGGCAACGTTTCCACTAGGTCATCGCCAATGTCAGCCGCGGCAGTGGTGTCATCCGTCAACCAAATGAGCTCCGTTGCTGTACACCGTAAGCGGTGATTGTAGTACTGCAAACAGCGATCGCAACAGAGGGTGACAATTGTTTCCACATTAGCGGCAATTTCGAGGTACGTTTGGTGATGACAGATGCTAACCACCCCCTGCACTGGCGTTAAGGTAGCCAATTCTGGCCACTGCTCCTTCACCGGCCACTCGTAGGTCTGAGCCGGCAGCCGCAGTAGATCGGGAATCGAGAGCCAGTGGGATTCCGCCACGCTAGGCTCCTTGGGACATCAAATAAAGCTCTTTCAGGAAGGCAAAGCACTGCTGGGCATTCATTGAGGTGGGTTGAAACGTGGCTGCAGGCGAGTGTTTGAGCCGCAACAGCCGAATTGTGTCGCTGTCCATCTCTCCGAGTTGCACCAGCCGCATCGACCAGTTAATGAACGTTCGCTCGTCAATTTCTTTGAACTCAATGATCTCGGCACTGTGATGGCGCGGATCCTTGAGAATGCGGGCGTAGGTTTCGCTAACTTTTTGGCGATCGCCCTCAAGGGTCTGCAAGAACATGCCGTTGCCAAAACAGAGCATCCCCGTAATGCCATCGCGAACATTGTTGACCTCCGACTTGGCCATGATGTCGCGCAAATCAGGATAGCTAAGACCATCGGTAGCACGACTTAGGTACAGCAATCGGTGAAGTCTCATCGGCGATCAGTCGCAAATGCAACACAGTTCCAATATCCCATGAAAGGGGGCGCCAGCAGAACCAATACCTGCAAAAAACCTTTATGTCTGCTGTCAAGTTTTTTTATTGTGGCATTAGAGTGCATCCGTGGGAGCAAACCCCTATAATTTGAAGTGTTTTAAGATTTAGTGGCCGATGTCCCTTGAGGGAACCTATGACCAACACGACCTCGCCTGCCGTTCTCAATCCGATTGCTCGACCCGAAGTTCCCCAAGAACTTGCCGAAAACATCATTCTCACTTCCCTAAACGACGTCTATGACTGGGCGCGCCTCTCCAGCCTCTGGCCGCTGATGTATGGCACTGCCTGCTGCTTCATTGAATTTGCCGCCATGATTGGCTCCCGCTTCGACTTCGACCGTTTTGGCCTCGTACCCCGCAACAGTCCCCGGCAAGCAGACCTGATCATCACCTCCGGCACCATCACGATGAAAATGGCGCCAGCCCTTGTGCGCCTTTACGATCAAATGCCTAACCCCAAATACGTCATTGCCATGGGGGCTTGCACGATTACCGGCGGGATGTTTAGCTCCGATTCCTACTCAGCCGTACGCGGGGTTGACAAGCTCATTCCCGTCGATGTCTATTTACCTGGCTGCCCGCCCCGCCCAGAAGCGATCATGGATGCCATTGTGAAACTGCGCAAAAAAATCGCCAACGAGCACCTGAGTGAGCGGGGTAACCTTGCCCAAGCCCAGCGTCTGTTTACCGCTAAGCACAAAATGAAACCGGTGCCACCGATTCTGACGGGTCAATACCTCAATGCTCCCAGTCGTCAAGCGCCGCCCGCAGCTTTGGCTGAAGCTATGGGGATGGCAGTCCCTGCTTTAACGGCGCAAACAGAGCCAGTTGCTGAGCCAACAGCGGAGTAAATTAATGATGAGCGTTTCAACGGATTTACTGATTTTAGCGGTTTATGGCGTCTTAGCTGGTCTTTACCTGTTGGTTATGCCAGCTCTTACCTATGCTTATCTGAAAAGTCGCTGGTATGTGGCTGGCTCCTTTGAGCGCGCCTTTATGTACTTCTTGGTGCTCTTTTTCTTTCCCGGAATGTTGCTACTGGCGCCATTTCTCAACTTCCGTTCACAAGCCCGTTCCATCGAGTCTTAACGTCGATGCGTCGCATTGATGTCCTCGGCATTGGCATTGGTGTCTTTTTTGCTGGTGGTCTTGTCTATGGTGGGCTGCGCCTAATCGGCCTAGAACCCACCCAAGCCGGTATCTGGAGTCAAGCTATCTTTGTGCTAGGGGTCATTGGTTGGTTGGCCACTTATTTGCTGCGGGTGTTTACTGGGCGCATGACCTACCATCAGCAACTGAACGATTATGAAGAGGCTGTGCTGAGCCAGCGTTTGGCAGAACTCACACCGGAGGAATTAGCAGCCCTAGAGGCGGAAGTTGCTGCCGAACAAGAAGAAGGTTAACATAACAGAGTCCCTTGGGTATAGAATTGGGTACAGAATAGGTGAAAAAGCGTGAGTCCCCAAAATGGCAGAAATTAAATATGTCAATCTTGGCTGTGGCGATTCATTTGTTGCAGATAGCTCTTGGTTGAATCTAGATTTTTCTCCTGCTCATCCCGCTGTCAGAAAAGCAGATCTTTTAGCTAAACTTCCATGCTCCGATCACTCTGTTGATGTAGTTTACTCATCTCATTTTTTAGAGCATATTCCCTATTCTAAAGTCAGCTTTTTTCTAGCAGAATGCTATAGAATTCTGAAGAACGGCGGCAAAATAAGGCTTGTTGTTCCTGATCTGGAAGATATCTGCCGCGAGTACCTAAAACAGCGAGAACAAGGAAATCACCAGAAAGCTGATTTTTGCATCATTGAGCTGATTGATCAATGCGTAAGAACAAAAAGCGGCGGTCGTCTGCTTGAGTACTGGAATACACTGTCTGAAAACCCGGGAGATGCAGAGATGATCGCCTATGTTAAACATCGTACTGGTCATGATGTTACCAATTCAACGAAAACAGATCAGAAAAATTATCTACACTTAAAACTTAAAAAGTTAACCCCTGCCAAATTAACTAGCAAGCTAACAAACCTTTGGATACTTTGTGTTACAAGCTTGCTGCCTAAAGCATTTCGTGAGCAAAATGTTAGCTTCTGTTCTATTGGTGAAAAGCATGTTTGGATGTGGGATTTCTATACATTGGCAAATAAACTCATTGAAGTGGGCTTCAGAGATGTAGCAAAAGTATCTTTTAATGAATCAACGATTGAGAATTTCCCATTGATGCCTCTAGACAAAAAACCTGACAATACTCCTCGGAAAGGTTATTGTTCGCTGTACATAGAGGCTGTAAAGTAGGGAGTGTGCTTATAGAGACCTGCTAATGCACTTTCCCCGCTCCTCTGGTTTACTGCTGCACCCCACGTCTTTGCCGGGGGGACACGGCATTGGCGACTTGGGGGAGGCAGCCCGCCAGTTTATTGAGTTCCTTGTTGCCAGTGATCAGCAGTACTGGCAGGTGTTACCCCTTGGCCCCACAGGGTTTGGCAACTCCCCCTACATGTGTTACTCGGCGATGGCGGGCAACCCGCTACTGATTAGTTTGGATGAGTTGGTGCGGGTGGGGTGGCTCACTGCCGCAGATTTGGAGAATCTGAGTTATACCAATGGCGATCGCGTCGATTATGAAGCCGTAATTGGCCAAAAGTTACCGCTGCTGCGGCTGGCCAGTCAACGATTTCAAGCCCAAGCCACGGCAGCCGATTGGCAAGCCTTCGCCAATTTTCGGGAATTAGCCCACTACTGGCTGGAGACCTATGCCCTGTTCATGGCGCTTAAAGATTATCATGAAGGGCAGCCTTGGTATGAATGGCCAGCTCCCTTGCGGCATCGCGAACCCGCCGCGTTAGCCGCTATGCAAGCGCTTCTCAAGGAGCGCATTTTTGAGTATGAATTTCAGCAATTCATCTTTTATCAACAGTGGCACGCCCTCAAGGAGGCAGCCAACCAGCAGGGGATTCAAATTATTGGCGACATTCCCATCTATGTGGCTCATGACAGCGCCGATGTTTGGGCATTTCCCCAATTTTTTGAGCTGAACCCCGAAACCGGCGCCGCGGCGCTGATGGCAGGGGTGCCCCCCGATTACTTTAGTGCCACCGGTCAACTGTGGGGTAACCCCATCTATAACTGGCAGGCACTTGCTGCTGAGGGTTATTCTTGGTGGGTTGAACGCTTCCGGACACTGCTGTCTTATGTGGACATTATCCGTGTCGATCACTTTCGCGGCTTTGAAGCCTACTGGCAAGTACCGGAAGGGGAGGAAACTGCTATCAATGGCACTTGGCAACGGGGGCCCGGGGCAGTATTTTTTGAAACCCTGCAAACTGCCCTAGGACGGCTACCTATCTTAGCGGAAGATTTAGGCGTCATTACTCCAGAAGTGGTTGCGCTGCGGGATCAATTTCAGTTTCCCGGCATGAAAGTGCTCCAGTTTGCCTTTGGCGGCGGTGCCGATAATCCCTTTTTACCCTTTAACCAAGAACGTAACTTTGTTGTTTACACGGGTACCCACGACAATGACACCACCGTGGGCTGGTACCACAGCCTCAGCGACTGGGAACGTCAACGACTCATTGACTATTTGGGCTACACCCCTAGCGAACCCCACTGGGCTTTAATTCGCCTAGCCTTTGGCTGCGTGGCTAACCAAGCCATTATTCCCGTGCAGGATCTGTTAGGGCTAGGTAGTGAAGCGCGGATGAATTTTCCCGGCACTGGCGAAGGGAACTGGGCATGGCGACTGACTGCTGATCAACTCACGCCAGACTTGGCCAATCGGCTGAAGTACTTAGTGCAGTTGTTTGGGCGGCAAGCCCCCCCGCGTCCCCAGCCGGAAGCAGTTGAGGAACCCTCTATGCACGACGGCGACCATCCGGCATAATCGTGCCCCGCAGATCGACTTCACTGAGGTTGGCGCCACTCATATCTGCGGCAGTTAAGTTCACCCGCGTTAAATCTGCCCGGGAGAGGTTCGACCCGGAAAGGTTGGCATCCCCCAAGTCTGCGCCACTGAGGTTGACACCGCTGAGGTCAACCGTTCCCACTAAACTACCGCTGAGCGTGGCACGGCTGAGGGTGGCACCACTGAGGGTGGCGCGGCTGAGGTTGGCTTCCGAGAGCGTAGCACGGCTAAAATTAGCACCCACTAAGCGAGCACGGCTGAGGTTGGCTTCCACAAGGTCAGCACGGCTAAAGTTTGCTTCCGTGAGCTCCACTTCCCGCAGATTCGCCCCCTGTAAATTGGCACCCCGCAGCTTCACACCGTTAAACACCAGCGCACTAAGGTTCGCGCCGCGCAAATCGGTCTGACTGAGATCAGCGCTATCTAAGAGGGCACCCTGTAAATTGGCTCCTTGCAGGTTTGCGCCCCGTAAATTAGCACCGACTAACTTAGCCCGGCTGAGGTTCGCACCCCGTAGGTTGGCACCACTGAGGTCAGCGTGGCTGAGGTTCGTGCCCGACAAATTGGCGCCACTTAGGTTAGCTCCCTCCAAATTCACATCCGCCAACTCCAATGAAGATAGATCTGCTTTGGCTAGCTCAGCGCCGGTGAGGTTGGCTTTGGTGAGGTTGGCTTCGCTCAGCTTCACTTCCGTTAGATCCACCCGACTGAGATTGGCACCACTCAGGTTGGCGCCAGTGAGGTTCGCGCCACGCAGATTAGCACCACTCAGATTAGCGCCGCTCAGGTTGGCACCGCTGACATCGGCTTCAATTAAGTCCACTCGCATTAAATTCGCTTGGCTCAGGTCACTGCCATGCAAGTTACTGCCCTGTAGGTTAGCACCACACAGGTTGACCCCCTGTAACGCCAGTCCCCGTAAGTCCGCATTGGCTAAATCGACCCGCGCCAAATTCGCGCCCTGTAGATTAGCACCCCGCAGCGTGGTTTCCCCTAGCTCAGCCCGACTGAGGTTAGCACGGGTGAGGTTTGCCCAACTGAGATCTGTGCGGCTCAGGTTAGCCCCGGCCAGATTGGCATCCACCAATTCCGCCTTGATGAGCATGGCGTTAATAATTTCAGCACCGCACAGCAGTGCCCCACTCAAGTTGGCACCACTGAGGTTGACCCATTCCATGTCAGCCCGGGAGAGAATGATCCCCCTCAGGTCAGCGTTGATGAACTCACCATTCGTTAAACTGGCACGATTAAAATCCCGCTCACCACTGCTGTAGCGCTTTAACAACTCCTGTGGATTCATAGGGGAGATTCTCGTACCTGTCGCTATTTTTTCTAGTTTGACACACGGCTTTATTCGTTAGGGGTTGCTCTACTAGGTGGTATAGTCAGCGTTGATTTTGACGTAGTCGTAGCTCAAGTCACAGCCCCAAGCAACCCCTGTACCACTGCCATGGCCAATTTTCACCGATAGGAGCACTGGGTGTTCGATAGATTGCCCCTGGTCAGCAGTTTGATTGCGGGCAGCCTGATGGACAAGGTAGGCATTGGCGGCAGCCCGATCAAAGGGGAGGGGTTGGCCATGGTTCATCATTAAGATGTCCCCCAAGGAGATGGCCAAATTACTGGGATCAAATGGCACCCCTGCTCGGCCAGCGGCAGCCGCAATCCGTCCCCAGTTGGGGTCACGGCCATAGATGGCGGACTTCACGAGCATAGAACCCGCAATCGTGCGCGCCACTTGTCGTGCGGCAGCATCGTCACTGGCACCGCTCACTCGTACCTCAATCAAGCAGGTGGCACCTTCCCCATCGCGGGCGATCGCCTTCGCTAAATAGGTACACACCTCTGTCAGCATCTCTTCGAGAAGCATTGCCGCCGGTTCATTGGCCTCGGTAATGGCCGGGGTGCGGGACTGCCCATTGGCCAGTGCCAGAACTGTGTCGTTGGTGCTGGTGTCGCCATCAACGGTGATTTGATTAAAGGAGCGATCGCAGGCTCGCTGCAGCATGGCTTGCCACAGGTGGGGCGAAACTGCTGCATCACAGGTAATAAAGGCCAGCATTGTCGCCATGTTAGGGTGAATCATGCCTGAGCCTTTGGCCATCCCTCCCATGCGAATGGGTTGCCCCTCCCACTGCGCCTCTAGGGCAATGGATTTAGGCACCAAGTCGGTGGTCATAATGGCTCGCGCGGCAGCCTCTCCGCCCGTTTCGCTGAGGCTACTGCTGAGGGTTGGTAAGGCCGCCCGAATTTTATCAAGCGGGATTGGCTGACCAATCACCCCTGTCGAAGCCACAAGCACATCATCGGCACTGATATTAAGGTGCTCTGCCACCATCTTGGCCTGCTCCAAAACTGCTATCCAGCCCTGGGAACCCGTGGCGGCATTAGCATGGCCGGCATTACACAACACCGCTTGCGCCGAGGCTTTTTCCTGTAGTCGTTGGCGACAGTAAGTCACCGGAGCCGCACACACATGATTGGTGGTAAAAACCCCCGCGGCGATCGCCGGCACATCCGAGACAATTAAACTCAAATCAGGGGCACCAGAAGCCTTTAAGCCAGCGCAAATGCCAGTTGCCCGATACCCTTTGGGAGCCGTCACCCCCCCGTTAATACGTTGCCAGCGGGTCATACAGATGATTCATCGTGAAAGAGAGTCGCTGTGATTATATCAGGCTAATTTTGCCCGCCGCCGCCGTCTTAACAGAACTTGCAACATTGCTAGCTTGAGGGCTGCGCCACCTGTGCTGAAACCGCTATGGCATGATGTTGGGTAGCCCCCACCCTGAACCCTTATGGCGCGCAAACCCTTTCACCTATTCCGAGCAAAGGGCTGCCTCATGCCCAGCTCCAATAACGAGGATTCTGAGGATCGGTACCTTGAAGATTACTTCCCAGAGCAGCCCGGAGCCATGCCCGGCACCCTCAGCATTGAAGCTGATGCCCCTGCTCCCAACATTATTTTGATTGACTACCAACCCGAGCAAGCTCACCGCCGTCTGATCGAAACCCCCGAGGAATGTCGTCCCTACCTCAACAGCCCTTCGGTCAGTTGGATTGACGTTCAAGGGATTGGTGATGAAGATATCATGCGTCGCCTTGGCCACGTCTTTAACCTGCACCCGATTGTATTGGAGGACATTGTCAACGTTCCCCAGCGCCCAAAAGTAGAAGACCATGACGACTACATTGTGCTAATTACGCGCATGGTCAGTCCCAAAGAGAATGAGCGCGGCTTCCACACCGAGCAGGTAAGCTTTATCCTTGGTCAACACTTCTTACTCACGGTCCAAGAAGAACCTGAGCGGGATTGTTTTAACCTTGTGCGCCAGCGTATTCGCACCAGTCGGGGAATGATTCGTCGCTACGGCCCCGATTATCTGGCCTATGCCCTTGTGGATGCCATTATTGACGGCTTCTATCCTGTCCTAGAGGACTACGGTGAACGCATCGAAGAACTGGAAGATGCCGTCGTTAGCCACCCGACCCGTGCCACCCTTGAACAGATCCATCAGGTTCGGCGGGAGCTACTGGCGCTGCGCCGTGCCATTTGGCCACAGCGGGACGCCATTAATGCCATGATCCGCGACCCTAGCCCCCTGCTTTCCGAAGAGGTACGCATCTATCTACGGGATTGCTATGACCATGCCATTCAGGTGCTGGACATGGTGGAAACCTACCGGGAACTGGCCGCCAGTTTGATGGACGTTTATTTGTCATCCGTGGGAAACAAAATGAACGAAATCATGAAGGTTCTCACCATCATCTCCACCATTTTTATTCCCCTCACCTTCATAGTCGGCATCTACGGCATGAACTTTGATCCAGAGACCTCCCCTTGGAATATGCCAGAGCTGCATTGGTATTGGGGCTACCCCTTGTGTTGGCTGGTCATGCTCACGGTTGCCCTGAGCCTATTTGCTTTTTTCTGGCGCAAGGGATGGTTTGAAAGCAGCACTAGCCTCGACCCCCCTGATTCCAATCGCTCAGAGAGCTGAGGGTTGTAGCCGCCGTGAGCCAAGTGCCTAGCGATCCACGGAACCCATGATTACGTCAATACTGCCGAGAATCGCTACAATGTCGGCAACCTTCATGCCCTTCAACAATTGGGGCAGGACTTGCAAATTGTTGAAATCCGGTGGCCGAATTTTCCAGCGCCACGGATAGACATTATCATCCCCAATCAGATAAATGCCCAACTCTCCTTTGCCGGATTCAAGGCGCACGTAGTGCTCACCCTTAGGAATTTTGAACGTGGGAGCCAGCTTCTTGCCCAAAAATTGATAGTCAAAGCCATTCCATTCCGACTTTGGCCCTTCCAGCATCCGCTTGGCCTCAAGGTTTTCGTAAGGCCCGCCCGGCAGACCATCCAAAGCTTGGCGAATGATCTTAACCGACTCGCGCATTTCTTGAATACGCACAATGTAGCGAGCAAGACAATCGCCTTCGGTAGCAACAGGAACTTCCCAATCAAAATCGTCGTAACACTCGTAGTGATCCACCTTGCGCAGATCCCATTTCACGCCTGAGGCTCGCAGCATGGGGCCTGAGAGTCCCCAGTTAATGGCCTCCTCACGACTAATTTTGCCAATGCCCTGCAGGCGACGGACAAAAATAGGGTTGTTGGTAATCAGGCGTTCGTACTCATCTACTTTAGGTAAAAAGTAGTCACAAAAGTCGCGACACTTGGTGACCCAGCCGTAGGTGAGGTCAGCAGCCACCCCACCCATGCGGAAGTAGTTGTTGTTGATAAACCGCATGCCGGTAGCGGCCTCAAACAAGTCGTAGATGTACTCCCGCTCGCGGAAAATGTAGAAGAAGGGGGTCTGTGCTCCGACATCTGCCAAAAAGGGACCCAGCCATAACAGGTGGTTGGCAATGCGGTTCAGCTCCAGCATAATCACGCGGATATAACTGGCACGCTTCGGTACCGCAATGTTTGCTAGCTTCTCGGGAGCGTTAACGGTAATGGCTTCGTTAAACATCCCTGCGGCGTAGTCCCAACGGCTAACGTAGGGAACAAACATGATGTTGGTGCGGTTTTCGGCAATTTTTTCCATGCCCCGATGCAGGTAGCCGATGACCGGCTCGCAGTCAATAACATCTTCGCCGTCAAGGGTCACCATTAGCCGCAACACCCCGTGCATTGAGGGATGGTGCGGTCCCATGTTGATGACCATGGGTTCAGTGCGTGTCTCAATCGTGGGCATAGATTGCAGTTCCGCTAATGGGTCAGGTCAAAGGAATGTTCCTTCAATATGCTACACAGGTTTCCTAAGCTTGCCAATTCAAAAATTTTTATGGCTCAGATAACTGTGCCATCGGGAATCACGGCATTTTTAATAATCACGACAACCCCGCTGCGAATGTAAAAGCCCTGGTCTTCACGGTTCGATTCTTCCACGTGATCTTTGTTGATGATTTTCACATCCCGACCAATGCAAGCATTTTTATCGACAATTGCTTTACGAATGATGCTGTTGGCACCGATGCCAATGGGGATCTTTTGCTGGGCCAAGAGGCTGCTGCGGTGACTTGGGGGTTGGTAAAAGTCAGCTCCCATGAGCAGGGAGTGGTCAATGACACAGCCGGATTCTACCCGGGATCGCACCCCCAAGACCGAGTGATGGATTTGACATTCTTTGAGAATACAGCCTTCGCTGACAATCGACTCGGTGATGTTGGCACTGAGGATTTTACTGGGGGGCAGGTAACGGGGACGGGTGTAAATGGGCGCTTGCTCGTCGTAAAAGCTAAAGGGAGGTTGCGGCTGCTGGGTTAAGGCCAAGTTGGCTTCGTAGAAAGAACCAATGGTGCCAATGTCTTCCCAATAGCCATTAAAGACAAAGGTTTGCACGACATGGGTGCGGGTAGCGGCAGGAATGATTTCCTTGCCAAAGTCGGTGGCGTCGGCCAGTTGTTCCAGCAAGTCAATGAGGACTTGCCGCTTAAAAACGTAGATACCCATCGAGGCAATGTAGGGTTTGCGGTGTGCTTCCTCGGCACTGAGGCCGTAGCGCGTCGTGTCAACGCGCATGGCTCGCAGGGCTTCCCCTTCTGGCTTTTCGCGAAAGTCCAGCACCCGGCCAGTGCCATCTACTTTAATGAGGCCGAAGCCAGAGGCAGCTTTTTCGTCCACTGGCAGCACCGAAAGGGTAATGTCGGCTTGGGTGTCGCGGTGCCGCTGCACAAATTGGCGGTAGTCCATGCGGTAGAGGTGATCCCCAGAGAGAATCAGGTACTCATCCACGTCCCAATCGGCCAACAGCCACAGGTATTGGCGAACCGCATCGGCAGTCCCTTGGAACCAGTTGGGATTCTCGGGGGTTTGCTGCGCTGCAAGAACCTCCACAAAGCCATCCGTCAGACCAGCAAACGTGTAGGTACGGGCAATATGTCGGTTCAGGGAGGCGGAATTAAATTGAGTGAGAACGTAAATGGTATTGATTTCAGAGTTAATACAGTTACTAACGGGAATATCAATGAGGCGGTATTTGCCGGCCAGAGGAACGGCAGGCTTGGCACGGCGTTTAGTGAGGGGGTAGAGGCGCGTTCCGGCACCGCCTCCAAGGATAATCGCCAAGACTCGTTTCATGAAAAACTCCATCTGAACGGCCACATCAACAGTTTACGCCGTGGGTGGCATTTCATCCCATCTTGCTGCTGCTGATAGGTTTGGGTAAAGCGTCACCGCAATGGCATGATAATGATACTTGGTCGTTGATCCCACGCGAGGAGTTGGGCATGGGGTTTGTGGATATGGCGATCGCCCAGTTGGCGGCGGACTACGGAGTTTCTGTAGAACTGGTCTGCCAGTGGTGCGATCGCCTCGGTATTCGCTATACCAGTCCGCAGACCCGCTTACCCCTAGAAGATGCCAAAGCTATTATTCAGGCCTTGAGCACTCCTCCCGCTGCCGCCAGCGATCAACGGGACACACCACCGCAATCGTAAGACCTGCTTTATTGGGAGAACTATGTTAAAGAAATGCGTTTGGCTTGCGGTAGCTCTCTGCCTCTGCCTCTGGCACTTAACCACGGGCACCGCTATGGCCGCTGAACTGACTCCAGAGACGCTTACCGTCCCCCTCAACAGTGAAGGAAAAACGGTGACCCTCACCGAGAAGCAATACCTCGAAGGTAAACGACTGTTTCAGTACGCCTGTGCTTCCTGCCATGTGGGAGGAATCACAAAAACAAATCCCAGCCTCGATCTGCGTTCGGAAACCTTGGCCTTGGCAACTCCGCCCCGGGACAGCATGGAGGGCTTGGTGGACTACATGAAAAACCCCACCACCTATGATGGGGAAGAGGAAATTGCTGAAGTCCATCCCAGCTTGCGCAGTGCGGATATTTTCCCGAAAATGCGTAACCTAACCGAGAAAGATCTTGAGGCAATCGCTGGTTACATTCTGGTGGAGCCGAAAATTCTCGGTGACAAATGGGGTGGCGGAAAAATTTATTACTAACCCATCAATACGGATTTGCCTGATGCACCTAACTCGTTTGTGGGCACTGCGCCTTGGATTGCTCCTCCTACTTTTGCTAATCGTGATTGGGGGGGCGATCGCGCCGCCCGCCAGAGCCGCAGGTGGCGTTGACCAGTACGTGACCCAGTACCTCAAAGCCACAGCTCCCATTGAACTGCCCCTCAATGATCGCGGTGACATGCGCGCCTTTACCCCCGAAGAACTCACCCGGGGCAAGCGCCTCTTTGAGGAAAACTGCAAAACCTGTCATGTGGGGGGCACCACCTTACCCAACCCCTTAGTGTCTTTATCCCTAAAAGACCTCAAGGGAGCAGTACCTCCTCGGGACAATATTGCCAGCCTCGTGGCTTTTCAGCGCTTGCCCATGACCTACGATGGCAGCGAAGAGAGCTACTGGTGCCGCCAAGTGAGTGAGGATTGGCTGACCACCGAGCAGCTGGAGGATCTGGCCGCCTTTATTTTACGAGCAGCGGCGGTAGCTCCCGGCTGGGGCACCGAAACCTTTGGCGACAGTGCGCCCTGAGTTGGGAACTTTGCTACACTTGCCTTTGGTGATATTTGCACCCCTTGTATCTTTTTGGTTCCGCAAAGGATACCCTGACGCATTCCATGAAAGGAGAACTCCATTGAAAAAGCTATTTATCAGTGTTTGCGCGATGGCGATCGCCCTGTTTATGGTGCTGTCCCCCGCGGCCATTGCTGCCGACTTGGCCAATGGCGCCAAAGTTTTTAGTGGTAACTGTGCCGCTTGCCACATGGGTGGGGGCAATGTGGTCATGGCCAACAAAACGCTGAAAAAAGAAGCCCTCGAACAATTTGGCATGAACTCGGAAGAGGCCATCATCTACCAGGTGCAACACGGTAAAAATGCCATGCCTGCCTTTGCCGGTCGCCTCACAGACGAGCAAATTCAAGATGTGGCCGCCTATGTCCTAGACCAAGCTGCCAAAGGGTGGGCAGGCTAAGCATCCTGCCTCTGGCGAGCGCCAACGATACCGTACGGGAGCAAGGTGTAACGATTCCCTTCTCCCGTCTTTGTCAGCATCTGCCAGCAGCAATTTCACTAAATCTTAACAATTCTTGCCTTGACTATCCCTTCCTCTGAGAAATCCCTATAATGGTTGAGGCGGGACGTTTGTGTTGTTAGTCTTGTTCCCCTAAGCAATTACCACAGAATGCACTGTCGCCTTGGCTCTCTGCAACCTCAGAGTCGTGGCGTTTTTCAGTCGCTACAGCTTAGAACCCGAACAGCAGCAACCCCATCATTCACCGCGTGCCTATTTAACGTTTCAGTTTCCAGACCCATGCAACAATCCTCTTTGTTTTCCTCGGCTAGCTCCCCTGCCTTAAGTAGTGGTTATTATGGTCAACCATGGCTTGTGGAAGAGCGAGATGCTTGTGGTGTTGGCTTTGTGGCTCACCGCAAAGGGGTTGCCAGCCACCGTATCCTTGAGAAGGCGCTAGAGGGTCTGACCTGTTTAGAGCACCGGGGCGGCTGTAGTGCTGATCGTGACTCTGGCGATGGCGCCGGTATTATGACTGCCATTCCGTGGGAGCTGTTACCCGAGTTTGGTATTCCGCGGCAGCGGATTGGCGTGGCCATGATCTTTTTACCCCAAGGGGCAGCAACAGCAGCAGCCAAAGCAATTGTTGAGCGGGTGCTCAGTCAAAATGAACTGCGGCTGCTAGGGTGGCGCAGTGTACCCGTCAACGCTGAGGTTTTAGGGGTACAAGCCAAACAAAATCAACCCCAAATCGAACAGCTATTCGTCGCCTCCAGCAAAGCTAGCGGTGACGAACTTGAGCGACAGCTATACCTCACCCGCAAGCGTATTGAGCGAGCCGTGGCTCAAAGCAATGCCGAGTGGCAGCAAGATTTTTACATCTGTTCTTTTTCCACCCGCACGATTGTCTATAAGGGCATGGTGCGCTCAGTGGTTTTAGCCCAGTTCTATGAGGATTTGCGCCATCCCAACTACGTCAGCCCCTTTGCTCTCTATCACCGCCGCTTTAGCACCAACACGATGCCGAAGTGGCCCTTAGCTCAACCGATGCGACTGCTGGGGCACAATGGCGAAATCAATACGCTCCTCGGCAATATCAACTGGATGCGGGCGCGTCAGTCGCAGCTTAGCCATCCCTACTGGCAGGATGCCTTTGGGGATCTGACCCCGATTGTCAATGCCGAAAACAGCGACTCCGCCAATTTAGATAACGTTCTAGAGCTTCTGGTGCAATCGGGACGGCACCCGCTGCACGCCATGATGATGCTCATTCCCGAGGCTTATCAAAACCAGCCCGACTTGGCTGACCATCCTGAAGTGGTTGACTTTTACGAGTACTACAGCGGCATTCAAGAAGCATGGGATGGCCCTGCCTTAGTGGCGTTTTCCGATGGCAAAATTGTCGGCGCCACCCTCGATCGCAATGGTTTGCGTCCCGCCCGCTACACGTTGACCAGCGATGACTTGGTCATTGTTTCCTCAGAAGCTGGCAGCATCCAAATTCCTGAAGAAACTGTCCTCGAGAAAGGGCGACTGGGGCCTGGGCAAATGATTGCGGTGGATCTCGAGCACCAAGAACTCCTCACCAACTGGGAAATTAAGCAGCGGGTGGCACAGCAGCAGCCCTACGGTGCATGGCTAAAAACCTATCGCCAAGAACTGGCGCCGCAGGCCTATTGGGAGGAACCGCAACTCGACAGCAGTACCTGCCTGCAGCAGCAAACCGCCTTTGGCTTTAGTGCTGAAGATGTGGAAATGATTATTGAGGCCATGGCCAAGGAGGGCAAAGAACCCACGTTCTGTATGGGAGATGACATTCCCTTAGCCGTGCTCTCCTCCCAGCCCCACCTGCTCTACGACTACTTTAAGCAGCGCTTTGCCCAAGTGACGAACCCCCCCATTGATCCGCTGCGGGAAAAACTGGTGATGTCGTTGGTGACGCGCTTAGGTGCCCGCGGCAATTTGTTGGTGGAATCGCCGGAAGATGCCCGGCTTTTACAACTGAACTCGCCGTTGATTAACGAAGCAGAATTAGAGGAAATCCTCAAGGCACCCTTTGGCGCAGTACGGCTTTCAACTCAGTTTGCCATTGATCAAGGACCAGCAGGGCTAGAAGCTGCCGTCAATCGTCTCTGCGAGCAGGCTGCAGCGGCGGTTCAGTCTGGATCAGCCATTCTTGTCCTCAGCGATCGCCAAAATGAGGCGGGCGAACTGCAAATGGTGAGCGCCAGTAGCTCCTACATTCCCCCCTTGCTGGCAGTGGGTGCTGTACACCATCACCTCATTGCCCGTGGCATTCGGCGGCGGGTCTCGCTGGTGGTGGAAACTGGCCAGTGCTGGAGTACCCACCATTTTGCCTGCTTAATTGGCTACGGTGCGGGGGCGGTCTGCCCTTATCTGACGTGGGAAACCATCCGGCAGTGGTGGCACAGCGATCGCACCCAAAACCTCATGGCCAAAGGCAAGCTGCCCCAAATTAGTTTGCAAGCGGCTCAAGCCAATTACCGCAAAGCGGTTGAGGAAGGGCTTTTGAAAATCCTCTCTAAAATGGGGATTTCCCTGATTGCCAGCTATCGGGGTGCTCAAATTTTTGAGGCCATTGGCATTGGCGATGATCTGCTCAACAAGGCGTTTATTGGCACCACCTCGCGGGTGGGGGGCTTGACGCTGCAAGATCTGGCGCAAGAGACCATTAGTTTCCACCGCAAGGCATTTCCCGAACTCACCAGTAAAAAGCTGGAAAACTTTGGCTTTATCCAGTTCCGACCGGGGGGTGAGTACCACATGAATAACCCGGAAATGGCCAAGGCGCTGCACAAAGCGGTGGCAACCAATAGCTACGATCACTACGAAATGTATCGGCAGCAGCTCACGGGTCGCCCCCCCACAGCGTTGCGGGATTTGTTGGAGTTCCGAAGCGATCGCCCTGCCATTCCCCTTAAGGAAGTCGAGCCCGCCAGCGAGATTGTGAAACGCTTTTGCACGGGGGGCATGTCCTTGGGGGCACTCTCCCGGGAAGCCCATGAAGTGCTAGCGATCGCCATGAACCGCTTGGGGGGCAAATCTAACTCCGGCGAAGGGGGCGAAGATCCGATTCGCTTCCAAGTTCTCACCGATGTGGATGCCGAGGGGCGCTCTCCCCAACTGCCTCACCTGCGGGGTCTGCGGAATGGGGATACGGCTAGTTCCGCCATTAAACAGGTGGCCTCCGGTCGCTTTGGCGTGACGCCCGAATACCTCACCCATGCGCAGCAAATTGAAATTAAGATTGCCCAAGGCGCCAAACCCGGAGAAGGCGGCCAACTGCCGGGGGCAAAAGTGAGCCCCTACATTGCCATGCTGCGGCGCTCCAAACCCGGCGTTTCCCTGATTTCGCCACCGCCCCACCACGACATTTATTCAATCGAAGATCTAGCTCAGCTCATCTTTGATCTGCATCAAATTAACCCCCAAGCCCAAGTTTCAGTGAAGTTGGTAGCGGAAATTGGCATTGGCACGATTGCTGCAGGGGTGGCCAAGGCCAACGCCGATGTCATTCAAATTTCCGGTCACGATGGTGGCACCGGTGCTTCGCCGCTGAGTTCGATCAAGCACGCTGGCAGTCCGTGGGAACTGGGGCTGACGGAAGTACACCGTGTCCTGCTGGAAAATCAACTACGGGATCGGGTTGTGCTGCGGGTCGATGGGGGTCTCAAGTGTGGCTGGGATGTGGTCATGGGTGCCCTCATGGGTGCCGAGGAATTCGGCTTTGGCTCCGTCGCCATGATTGCCGAAGGGTGTATTATGGCGCGCATTTGCCACACCAATAACTGTCCGGTGGGGGTCGCTACCCAAAAAGAAGATCTGCGCAAACGCTTCCCCGGCCTTCCGGAGCACGTGGTCAACTTCTTTCTGTTCATTGCTGAAGAAGTGCGCTCGATTTTGGCAGCCTTGGGGTATCGCTCCTTGCAGGACATCATTGGCCGTGCCGATCTGCTCACGCCCCGTCATGGGGTCAAACTGGCGAAGACCGCTCCCCTCAACCTCGATTGCTTAACCCAGTTGCCCGATACGCGGAGCGATCGCCACTGGCTAGAGCACGAAACCGTCCACAGCAACGGTCCGGTTCTGGATGATGAAATTTTGGCGCGACCTGAGGTACAAGCAGCCATTAGCAAACAGCAAACCGTTGAGCTAACGTTGCCGATTGTCAACACAGATCGCACCGTGGGAGCACGCATTGCGGGTGCCATTGCCAAACAGTACGGCAACACTGGGTTTGAGGGGCAAATCACGCTCAAATTCCATGGCAGTGCTGGTCAGAGCTTTGGTGCCTTTAACCTGCCGGGGATGATCCTAGAGTTAACGGGCGAGGCCAACGACTATGTTGGCAAAGGCATGCACGGCGGCGAACTGATCATTAAGCCGCCTGCCAATGCGTCCTACGCCGCTGCCGATAACGTCATCATTGGCAACACCTGCCTCTACGGGGCAACGGGCGGCGTTCTCTTTGCCAATGGTCGGGCGGGCGAACGTTTTGCCGTGCGCAACTCCAAAGCTCAAGCGGTGGTGGAAGGCACGGGCGATCACTGCTGCGAGTACATGACGGGTGGCGTTGTTGTCGTCTTGGGCAGCACCGGACGTAATGTTGGTGCCGGCATGACCGGTGGCTTGGCCTACATTCTTGATGAAACAGGCACCTTCCCCGCCAAGGTCAATCCTGAGATTGTCAAAATTCAGCGGGTCACCTCGGCCATTGGCGCGGCGCAACTGCGGCAATTGATCACGGCGCATCACGAGCGCACGGGTAGCCCGAAAGCGGCGCTCATTCTGGAGCAGTGGGAGCACTATTTGCCCTTGTTCTGGCAAGTGGTACCGCCTTCGGAAGCCAACAGTCCAGAGGTGGTGGGTGAGGCACCAGTGGATGCCACGGATAAAGTGCTCAGCCCCCTCTCCTAGCGGACTGCTAACCATGCCTTGGCGGCGCGATCGCCACTTAGGTAGGCCGGAGAGCGATCGTGGGTAGCCTCCGCGGCAAAAAAGGGGCGATCGCCAATGGGTTGACTGAGATTGCGGCGGTAGTCTTGGGAGCTGGCTCAAGGGGAAATAAATTTTTTATCTCTAACGTTTTTTATTTCTAACGTCGCCAATTCATCAATCAGTTACTGAGAAACGCCGTTAGGTATGTGCCGCCTCTATGCCTATATGGGTCGCAAAACGAGCCTTGCCCATACCCTTGTCGATGCCCCCCATTCGTTACTAGTGCAAAGTTACCAACCCCGGGAAATGACATCGGGACTCCTGAATGCCGATGGATTTGGGGTGGGCTGGTACCACAGCCATCAGGATATTCCCCCCTTCCTCTACCGGCAAACCATCCCCATGTGGCACGACGTGAACTTTTTAGAGCATCTCAGTCGCTTTATTGAAGCCCCCTGCTTTCTGGCAAATGTGCGCAGTGCCACGGTGGGTCAACCCGTGCAGATGACTAACACCCAACCCTTCCGCTGGGGTCGGTGGCTGGGGGTGCACAATGGCTTTATTGATAATTTCCGCCAAACCCTTTATCGTCCCCTGCGCGATCGCCTCTCGGACATTTGCTACAACATCGTTGAAGGCTCAACGGATTCCGAGCACATCTTTGCCCTCTTTTGCAATGAGCTGGTCTTAAACCCGCAACTCTCACCTGTGATGGTCTTGCGGCAAACATTGCAGATCATTTTTTCCTTAGCGCAGGCAGCTCGCACCAGTGTCAGTGCCGCTATTATTCTCACCGATGGTAGGTATGTTTTGGCGGGGCGCTGTTCGCGATCGGTTCCACCGCCAACTCTCTACTGGAGCCAAGATGCTGAAAAGCTGCAAGTGGCTTCTGAACCGCTAGATCAGGAAAACCAGTGGTATCCCCTGCCAGAGAATAAGCTGCTGTTGATGAGTTTGCAGAGTGAACCGGAAACCTACTCCTTTTAGCTTCTCAATAACTGAAAGCTCTTTGAACCGTGAGGTTTTTCAGTCCGTTTGGGATCAACAGCGGCAGCAAACCCTAGCCCTCATTCAAGAGGTGCCCGACGCTGCCCTGTGCGCCCAGCCCCACCCCCTCTACAGCCCGGTGGGGTGGCACGTTGGCCACATTGGCTTTACGGAAGCCCTATGGTTACTGCAAGCGCCCAACCATCCAGCCCTGAGCGATCGCCATCGCTACTGGTTTGCGGCAGATGGCCGCCCTAAACCTGAGCGCACGCAATTACCGACCCGTTCTGAGTTACTAACCTATCTCGAAGAAATCCGCCAAGAAGCGCAGCAGCGACTTTGGCAACTGTCGCCATCCCAGTGGCAAGGGGAGGCGCGGCTATGGTGGTGGATTGTGCAGCACGAAGCCCAACACTGGGAAACGATGCAAATGGTCTTGGCAATGCAGGGACGCTTAAAAACCCTTCCTGCTTGTGTCCCTGAAGATGCCCCCCCATTTTGGGTGCCAGCAGGGGAATATCGCCTTGGCAGTGATGATGTGCTGGCTCTCGATAATGAACGGCCTAGCGGAAGCGTCTGGAGCACGCCCTTTGCCCTTGATGCTGCTCCCGTGACCTGGCGGCAGTACCTTGAGTTTGTTGAGCAGGGGGGCTACCAGCGACCGGAGTGGTGGTCAGCCGCAGGGTGGCACTGGCGCCAAACCCATGACGTGACAACACCTTTCTACCCAGCCCCCAAGGATAGCTTAGATCGACCCATGTGGGGTCTAAGTTTTTACGAAGCCGAAGCTTATGGCCGCGCCCACGGCAAACGTCTACCCAGTGAGCAGGAGTGGGAAATTGCCGCCCAGTTGGGTTTACCCCATACAGGTCAGGTGTGGGAGTGGACGCAGACAGCCTTTGCCCCCTACCCAAGCTTTCAAAGTTACCCTTATCGTGGCTACTCTACCCCCTACTTTGATGGCGAGCACTACGTTCTCAAGGGAGGCAGTGCTTGGACACAACCCCTCCTCAAACGTCCCTCATTTCGTAACTGGTATCTGCGCCCCACGCGGGAGATCTTTGCCGGTGCTCGCTATGTTCTGCCAGAGTCAATATCGGCAGTGCTTTGAGGGGATAGCCAATTCCGGTACTGTAGAATTTGGAACTGTTTATTCAATGGTTGCTGCATGAGCCACGCCACTGATGTGTTGACCCTTGGCCGTTGGATGGCGGCTGATTTTAGTAATCAAGCCCAAGCGTTTGAAAATCCACCGTTTTATGCCCACATTCGTGTGTGTATGCGGCCATTACCCAGTGGTTTACTGGAGGGATTAGGGCTTTACGTTGAACAAGCCTACGACTACTTGCTGGGAGTTCCCTATCGTACTCGGGTTTTAGAATTGCTACCCGCTACGGATCACATTGTCATTAAAAACTATGTCCTCAAGGATGAGAAACGCTTTTTTGGTGCTGCCCGCGATCGCCAACGTCTAGAGCAGTTAACCCGAGATGACCTAGAACTCCTGTGCGGCTGCAATATGCTCACTTACTGGACAGGGCATAGCTTCCGCGGCGAAGTGGAGCCGGGCAAGGCCTGCAAGGTGGTGCGCAAAGGCCGAGAAACCTATTTAGACAGCACGTTTGAAATTGATGGCGATCGCTTCATCAGCCACGATCGCGGTCGCGATCCTGAAACGGATGAGCACGTGTGGGGGTCAGTGGCCGGTCCCTTTCATTTTGTTCGCTGGCAGAGCTTTGCCGATGAGGTGGTTATGTGACATCCTCCCGACGCTCACCCTACGGGTAGAGCGCGGACTTCCTGACCTCGCGGTCAGGCATTCCTGCCCCACGCCACTTACCTAGGTCACCAGACCCCCGGCAGAAGGACTTGGCAGGCGGTTTCCTTTCCCCAGCGTCCCTAGGTACTGACTTGTTCCAGTCCACGATGCAAAATCATCTGTGCTGAGGCATGGTCACGATGCCTCCGATGCCCGCACTCAGGACAATAATGTTCCCTGTCTTCCAATCCTTTGCTCACCGTAGCAGGGCAACGAGGGCATTCTTGACTGGAGCCATCAGGATTGACCTTAGCAAAGTACACTCCACGCTTCCAGCACACCCATTGAAGCACAGATAAGAACTGTCCAAATGCAGCATCCAAACAGTCTTTTCCCAGCATCCCCCGCGCCAACCGTTTGTCGTTGAGGTCTTCTGCAAAAATGGTTTGTGCTTGGGCACACAGGTTATGCGCCGTCTTCAGGTGAAAATCCTTGCGACAGTTAGCAATCCCATAGTGCATCCTAGCTACTTTCATCCACCTGCTTCACCTTGAACCCATCAGGGATCGGGCGATGCACTTCCCCTATCTTTAGCAGCTTGATAACGTTACCGTTGATGGCTGGGGAAACACCAAGGACTTGAATTGACCCCGTTTGAACCCATACCCACGATTCTGAAAATAATCCCAAGTATCGTGCAATCTACCAATCATCGTTTGCAAAACTTGAGAATGCACCTTACCCAAATGCGGGAATTGCTTCTTAGCCTTGGGTAGGTTGTTCTGCTGACGGCAGTAAGACGGGAATGGCTCATCGGCAGGGATGATGTATTCCTTTTCCAACGAGCAGCGGTCTATCAGGCACTTACGAAAAGCAATCCAATCTTTGAGTTCGCGCAAAGCATAGTGATAGACACTTCTGCATGTCTCAAGCCACTCCAGCAGTTCAGCCTGTTGCGTAGCATTTGGATAGATGCGGTAAGTGTAGTTCATCGTCAGCATAACTGTAGATATGCCACAAGTTGCAACAGTGATCAATGCTTGTCTCATTCCCTTTGTCACGGGGAATCGACAAGCGCGGGGAGTCCATGTATCCCGACGCTGACCGTTCCGGTAGGGACGCGCTACGCGAGCAGCGCGGGACTTATAGCTCCCCGAACCCCTCAAAAGTTAAGACCTTGGCCAGTCCGGTAAGGGCTTTCCCTGTTTGTAAAGGCGAAACAAACCCCAAGCCCCCAGGCCAATAAAAGCAAGGCTGACCACTTGGGCAATCCGCAGAGGCCCCAGCATAAGGCTATCTAAGCGTAAACCCTCAATCCAAAATCGCCCCACACTGTAGGCAATGGCATAGGTGAGCAAGAGCGTACCAGGCTTTTGAAACCGCGGCTGACCAAACAACCACAGTAGCAGGGCAAATACCGCGAGGTTCCAGAGGGATTCGTACAAAAACGTCGGATGGTAGTAGGCTTCTGACAGCAAACCCGGGGGGCGGCGATAGGCTGGAATATAGAGTTTCCACGGCAAGTCCGTGGGAGCGCCAAATGCCTCAGAGTTAAAAAAATTTCCCCAGCGACCAATGGCTTGCCCCAAGATTAACGAGGGAGCAATCAAATCTGCCGTTTGCCAGAAGGACAGTCGCTGCCAGTAGGTAAACAGTGCTAGTGCCACCATGCCCCCTAGGATGGCACCATGAATGGCAATGCCACCCCGCCAAATTTGTAGCACTTGGTCGAGGTGTTGCTGGTAGTAGCCCCAGTTAAAGGCAACGTAGTAGAGACGTGCTGCCGGGACTGCGCCAATGACCAGCCAAATCGCCAAATCAGCAATGACGTCTGGGTTAACTTGCCGTTGCCGCGCAAGGCGCTGACTGAGCCAGATGCCAATAAAAACGGCAAGGGCAATCAGCAGTCCGTACCAACGGAGAGAGAGAAACCCCAGATCTAGGGTTGCTCCCGGGGATTGAAAGGCAGCCAACATGCCTCTACAGCCTCGTGGGTTAGTGCTTAGGCAGAGCGAGCAGTGTTAATGACAGTGGCGAAAGCCTCGGCATCGAGCACGGCCAAGTGCGCCAGCATTTTGCGGTTGAGTTGAATATTGGCTTTTTTGAGGGCACCAATGAGTTGGCTGTAGCTCATGCCGTGTTGCCGTGCTGCTGCATTGATCCGCGCAATCCAGAGTCGCCGGAAATCCCGCTTCCGCCGCCGGCGATCGCGATAGGCATTGCACAGCGCCTTCATCACCACTTGGTTGGCTGTGCGGAAGAGCTTAGAATGGCCCGCGCGATAACCTTTGGCCAGCTTGAGAATTTTTTTACGCCGTTTGCGGGCAACGTTACCCCGTTTAACCCTTGCCATACCTTCAATCCTTTGTAATAGGGAGCCTAAGTATTGTCTTACACGTAGGGCAGCATTAACGAGACCCGCTCGAAGTCCCGCTTATCCACCAGTGCTTTTTGGGAAAGACGATTCTTGCGATCGCTCGATTTGTGCTCAAGTAAGTGGTTTTTATTGGCCTTGCGGCGGATCAATTTGCCACTGCCGGTGGCTCGAAAACGCTTGGCAGCAGAACGACGAGTTTTCAGCTTTGGCATAGCTTTGCCCTATTTTAGACACAGCTTTCTAGTGTACTATTTCAAGGAGAGCTTTGGCAAGATTGTCGCCCCCATGGAACTTGTGTTTATTCCAGTTGAAGAATTCTACTTCGCCTTAACTTTAGCGGTGCGCACGCTGGAAGACATTGGCGATGCCACGCTTGTGGAGCAGATGCGATCGCGCCTGCAAGAGCGCTTTGGTCAGCCTTCCACGGTCGCAGCAGGTCGGCAAAATACATTTAACTATGTTTTTCGTGTTAAAGGCGTTGATAACAGCCCCGCTTCCCAGTTGGTGCTTTCGATTGCTGATTGGCAAGGGAAACTGCGCCTCAGTAGTGACTACGGCTGGACGTTAGATGCCCAGCGCAAAACCGTTCGCACGGAAAAGTTTGGCGATCGCCCCCGGTTTTGCCAACAGGTGAAGCAGCACCTTGCCGAGTGGTTAGACCTGCCGCAACTCCGAACGCTATAGATTTGGCTCTCAGTTATGGCGGAAATCACTCCCCTTATTGACACAGCACTGAAAACCCACACCGTTGTCCACACGCCATTTTTACCCCCTGATGCCGTAGCCGCCGCCCTTGCAATCCTGAATGAGCGGGCAGATGTGCATGGGCAGGCGTGGGGAGGCTATCCGCAAGCGGAACGGTGTCGGTTGGCGATCGCCCCAGTAGATCTGGCTCTCGACACTGCGCCACCACCGTTGGCATTGGTGCGCATCAGCGGCAACTTTTTATTTGACCCCGCCACCTACACCGACTTTGAAGCAGCTTTAGAAACCGCAGGGGTTAAGGATTACGGCGACATCCTTCTGTTGGGAGAACGGGGTGCTCAGGTGATTCTCAATCCAGAATGGTTGCCACAGGCCAGCCAAAACCTGCAACAGGTGCGCACTGTTCCTGTGACGGTTGCCCCCTGCCCTTGGGAAGAACTGGCCGTTTCACCGCCCCAAACCAAACCGATCACCACCGTCGAAGCCTCCCTCCGCCTTGATGCCGTTGCCTCCGCTGGCTTTGGCATATCTCGCAGCAAAATGAGCGAGTGGATTAGCAATGGCATGGTACGGGTGAACTGGCAGGTGGTTCAGCAACCGCGCCACCTTGTTAAAGTGAACGACCTCATCAGTATTCGCGGCAAAGGCAGACTTTTAATTCAGGAGATTCAGGTGACCAAGAAAAATCGTTACCGGATTCAAATGGAGCGGAATCGCTAGCTAAAGACAACCCGTATAACCCCAAGGTAAAATTCGAGGCTCTTCCTCATCATCATGGATACATACACCACGTCGAACGGAGCCATCCGTCATCCGAAAAAACTTAGGTAACCCATAAAGGTCACCAAATGAAAACGCAACAATAGCTACATTGGTACATGCATCTGTGATTCTTTTTGCATAGCTCTCTTGTAATTTAGGACTCTTTACGAATGCTCTATAACGTTGCTCTCCATGCTCTTCATCAAAAGGGCTAAAAAAAAAGGTTACTCCCATAACTCTATCGGTAAAAGGATTGGACGGGTTATCCAAAGGGAAGATGGACACGCTAGAAGCATTCACGCGCAGCCTTGTAATCATATCATGTTTCACATCAAGCATCACACGATCGCAAGCAGCAGAGGTTTGAGCAATGACTGGTGTAGAAGCAAGAAGCACACCCAGAGCAAAGGAAACCGCAAACTTAAGCATAGAGAAAGTATTTTGTTGTTTACATAACATTTTTTGGCACACAGGATAGACTAGTCATGTATCCCTTGATACAAGATAGCAAAAACTGTAAATTTTAGTTTCAAGACACTGCACAGGTGTGGCATGACCCTCATGAGGCAACCCCTTACAGCTTGAAAATATCGCTCTTCCCTCTGATAAGCTAGGAAAATGCCGTTGGGGCACCGCTGTTGTTGGTAAGTGTGCTGGGAGAATCATCCTTGAGTTTTGACTACGATCTGGTCATTCTGGGTGCAGGGGTGGGCGGTCATGGGGCTGCCCTCCATGCGGTAAGTGTTGGCTTAAAGACCGCTATTGTGGAAGCTGCGGAAATGGGCGGCACCTGCGTCAATCGGGGCTGTATTCCCTCGAAGGCGCTGCTGGCAGCCGCCGGACGGGTGCGGGAACTCCGTCAAGCCAGTCATTGGCAAGCCTTGGGGATTCAGTTGGGGCCGGTCAATGTGGATCGTGCTGGTGTTGCTGCCCATGCTGATAACTTAGTCCAGAAAATTCGCAGTGACCTCACCAATAGCTTGAAGCGGTTGGGAGTCGAGACCCTGATCGGACGGGGCAAAATTGCTGGCCCGCAAAAGGTGAGGATTCAAACGGCTAATGGCGAAAAGACCGTTACGGCCAGAGACATTATCATTGCCACGGGCTCGGTGCCGTGGGTGCCGCCGGGTATTGAAGTGGATGGCAAAACCGTTTACACCAGTGACGATGCCATCAAGCTGGACTGGCTGCCCCAATGGGTGGCCATTATTGGCAGTGGCTACATTGGCTTGGAATTTGCCGATATTTATACGGCCTTGGGCTCAGAAGTGACGATGATCGAGGCGCTGGATCAGCTCATGCCCACGTTCGACCCCGACATTGCCAAGCAGGCGCAGCGGGTTTTGATTGCCCCCCGCGACATTGAAACCTACAGCGGTACCCTCGCCAAGCGGGTGATTCCCGGCACGCCAGTCGTGATTGAACTGGCCGATGCCAAGACGAAAGAAGTTGTCGATGTCCTTGAGGTGGATGCCTGTTTGGTGGCCACGGGACGGATTCCGGCCACCCAAGACCTTGGTCTAGAAACGGTGGGGGTAAGCCTTGATCGGCGGGGGTTTATTCCCGTGGATGATTACCTTGCGGTGACTGTTGACGGCGAACCGGTACCGCACCTGTGGGCGATCGGCGATGCGACGGGCAAAATGATGCTGGCTCATGCCGCCTCTGCCCAAGGGATTGCCGTTGTGGAAACAATTGCCGGGCGCCCCTATCAAGTCGATTATCGCAGTATCCCTGCGGCTGCCTTTACCCACCCCGAAATGAGTTTTGTGGGTCTGACGGAACCCCAAGCTCGCGAACTAGGCGAAAAAGAAGGCTTTGAGATCCAGGTGGCGCGCACGTACTTCAAGGGCAACTCAAAAGCCTTGGCGGAAGGGGAGACCGATGGCTTGGCCAAAATTATCTTTCGAGCCGATACGGGGGAACTCTTGGGTGCCCATATTCTTGGCCTCCATGCTTCAGACCTGATTCAGGAGGCGGCCAATGCCATTCGCGATCGCCAAAGTGTCAGTCATTTGGCCTTTAATGTTCACACCCACCCCACCCTCTCGGAAGTGTTGGACGAAGCCTTTAAGCGGGCACACGAAATGCTCGCCCATCGCTGAGCTTTGCTACGATAAAACCAATACCCTAGCATGATCCCAAAGCGGAGGAGTGGGTGATGACGCAAGCAACGCAGCCGACAAAAGGCATCATGATGACGGAGGCCGCTTTGAAGCACGTCTTGGAGTTGCGCGAAAAACACGGCAAAGACCTGTGTCTGCGCGTGGGCGTGAAAGGGGGGGGTTGCTCGGGGATGTCCTACACGATGGATTTTGAAGACCCGGCTAACATTCGTCCCGATGATCAGGTGTTTGACTACGATGGCTTTAAGGTGGTCTCAGATCCTAAGAGTATGCTCTACATCTACGGCCTCGTTTTGGATTACAGCAATGCCCTGATTGGGGGTGGCTTTAAGTTTACTAATCCCAATGCCACGCAAACCTGTGGCTGTGGTACGTCGTTTTCTGCCTAAGGAGCAAAACTTTTGAGCGTTGAGATCTCCCAGCAACCCCTCAGTGATGTTGAACGCCAGTTCCAAGCGGCGATCGCCCGCTATAAAGAAGGCGCCAGTGCTGCCGAGCTGATTCCCACATTTAAGGAGATCTGTCAGCGTGCCCCCAAAAGCAGTGCTGCTTGGACGTGTTTGGCATGGCTCTACCTTCTGGATGACAAGCCACAATCCGCCTACAAGGCAGCTCAAAAGGCTGTCAAATTCAACCCGGAAGATCCCCAAGCTCGCATTAACTTGGCGATCGCCATGCTGGAAACGGGTCAAAAGGGTGTGCGCCCCCACATTGAACTCGCCCAGACGGTAGTGGCCGCCGTGGCTGAACTGCGCCAAGAAGTTCTGGAAAACTTTGCCGATGGCCACCAGCGCAAACCCGATTGGCCAAGCCTCGAGCGGGTTGAGCAGTGGGTCTTGGGGGGTTAGGGGATGCGCCGCCTACGGGACATTGTCAACTGGCTCCTAGTGGCGGATACGTTTTTTGTGCTGGCGAGCTTTGGCTGGTTCGTTGTTGCCTTGGGGGGGCGATCGCTGGAGATTCCCCTTGGGTTTGACCTGTGGCTGCGCCTGTGGGAGCCCCTCTTTATGCCCGCCATTGGTGTGTTGATGGCCGCCGCCTTGATCAATGGTGGCATTAGCTACGTCCAGAACCGCTGGCTCCTGCGCTCGGTGGGGCAGGATCTGCGCCCACGGGATTAAGAGCCGTAAAGGTCAACTGATCTTCGCGAACATCCACCAAAATGGTGTCTCCAGAGGTAAAGGCTTCTTCGAGGAGCTTGACTGCCAAAGGATTTTCAATTTCCCGCTGAATTGCCCGTTTCAGAGGCCGCGCCCCATACACAGGGTCAAACCCTGCCGCTACAAGATGGTCGAGGGCAGCCTCGGTAAATTGCAAGCCAATTTTTTGCTCCGCCAGTAGGTGTTCGACGCGCCGCAGTTGAATTTGGGCAATTTGCAGCAACTCTTGCCGCCCTAAGCCATGGAACAAAATCAGGTCATCAATGCGGTTGAGAAATTCCGGGCGAAAATGCTTTTGCACACTCTGAAAGACCCGCTGCCGCATTTCCTCGTAGCGGCTCTCATCCCCCGCTAAATCTAAGATATATTCACTGCCCAAGTTGCTGGTCATGATGATCACAGTGTTGCGAAAATCGACGGTACGGCCTTGGGAGTCGGTAATGCGGCCATCGTCAAGCACCTGCAATAGGACGTTAAAGACTTCGGGGTGCGCTTTTTCCACCTCGTCGAAGAGCACGACGGCGTAGGGACGGCGGCGGATGGCTTCCGTGAGTTGCCCACCGCTATCAAAACCCACGTAGCCCGGCGGTGCCCCAATCATGCGGGAGACGGCATGTTTTTCCATGTACTCCGACATGTCAATGCGCACGAGGGCATTTTCATCATCAAAGAGGGCTTCGGCAAGCGTACGCGCCAGTTCCGTTTTACCAACGCCCGTTGGGCCTAAAAACAGGAACGAGCCGATGGGTCGGGCGGGATCCTTCATACCAGCGCGGGCACGGCGAATGGCTGCCGCTACTGCCGCCACTGCCTCCGTTTGACCAATCACTCGCTGGTGGAGCACCGACTCCAGTTGCAGGAGCTTTTGCCGCTCTGAGGCTAGGAGTTTTTGCAGGGGAATGCCCGTCCATTTGGCCACAATTTCTGCAATGTCAGCCTCGGTAACCTGATCCCGCAGGAAACTGGTGTCGGCAGCCTGTAATTCTAAGAGTTGGGCTTCCGTGGCCTCCAGTTCTCGCTGGATTGCTTCAAGGCGACCGTACTTGAGTTGGGCGGCCTTGTTCAGGTTGTAATCCCGCTCGGCTTGGTCAATTTGCAGCTTGACTTGGTCTTCTTCCTCCTTCAGGCTGTTAATGCGCTCCAGGAGCGTTTTCTCGGCCTGCCAGCGCTCCTGCATTGCTTTTTGCCGCGGTTGCAGCTCAGCAATTTCCGCTTCGATCCGCTGCCGGCGATCGCGGGTGGCTTGCAGGGGCACCTTACTGAGGCTGAGGTTTTCTTCCTGTTGCAACGAGAGCTTTTCCATCTCCAGTTGCATGAGGCGACGCTCAATGGCCTCGAGTTCCGCCGGCTTGGATGTGATTTCCATCTTCAGCTTGGCGGCGGCTTCATCCACTAAGTCAATCGCTTTGTCGGGCAAGAAGCGATCGCTGATGTAGCGATCAGAAAGGACAGCCGCTGCTACGAGGGCAGAGTCCGTAATCTTGACATTGTGGTGAATTTCGTAGCGGTCTTTCAGCCCCCGCAGAATCGAGATCGTATCTTCCACCGAGGGCTGGCCAATATAGACTTGCTGAAATCGGCGTTCGAGGGCGGCATCTTTTTCAATGTGCTTGCGGTACTCATCAAGGGTAGTGGCACCAATGCAGCGTAGCTCCCCCCGCGCCAGCATCGGTTTAAGCAGGTTGCTGGCATCCATGGAGGAGTTTTGGTTGGCACCAGCACCGACAACGGTGTGCAGCTCATCAATAAAGAGCACAATCTGGCCGTCGGAGTGGGTGACTTCGTGCAGCACAGCCTTGAGGCGATCTTCAAAGTCACCACGGAATTTGGCACCCGCGACTAAGCTCCCCAGATCAAGGGAAATAAGGCGGCGGTTTTTCAGAGATTCGGGCACATCACCGTTGATAATCCGCTGCGCTAGCCCTTCGGCAATGGCGGTTTTGCCCACGCCGGGTTCGCCAATAAGAACGGGGTTGTTTTTGGTGCGGCGGGAGAGCACTTGAATGACGCGGCGAATTTCTTCATCACGGCCAATGACAGGGTCAAGCTTGCCTTGGCGAGCCGCTTCGGTGAGGTCACGACCGTATTTCTCAAGCGCGGCATATTTGTTTTCGGGGTTTTGATCCGCGACTTTTTGGGCACCACGAATCGCCTTGACTGTTGCGGCTAACTGATCGCGATCGCAATTAAGGGCGCGGAAAAGCCGCTGACCAATGCGGCGATCGCCCACAAAAGCCAAGAGGAGATGCTCAATGGAAATAAACTGATCCTCATTCTCTTGGCGCAGACGATTGGCCTCATCCAACAGTGCCTCTAAACTGCGACCACAGTAAAGCTCACTGCCCCCCGGCACCCGCGGCTGCGCCTTAGCAAAATCCATCAGCCGCTTGAGTACCCAGTTGGTGTCGATATCCGCTCGCTCGAGAATGAGTTGTCCCAGCCCTTCCTCTTGGAGCACGGCAATCAGGAGATGCTCGGTTTCCAAGTACTGGCTGCGATACTCCCGCGCCACATCCTGCGATTTGACAATCGCCTCCCATGTCTTGTCGGTAAACTTTGTTGGATCAGTGGGTTGCATAGGGGGGTGCCGGTACGGGAAAAGGAGGATAAGTTCAGAATAAAGAATTGTTACAATCCCTAGGATACCTGCTCTACGGCAATGGTGGCGGCATCTTGAGCACGAATCACCACTTCGGTAAGGGCACCAACGCGAACCGCAAGGGTGTTACTAAACGGGGCGCGCTGCAGGAGCGTAATGCGTTGATTCACGGTGATGCCAAAGGCAGCCAAGCGCCGTTGCCATGCGGCATCTCCTTCAATAGCACAGATGCGAGCCGTACTGCCGATGGGTAACTGGTGCAGGTACATCAACCTCTCTCGGAAGGGGGTCTAGTGTTATTATCAGCGCGATCGCCTATAATGAGAAATTGCTTTGTGGCGGCATAGCCAAGTGGTAAGGCAGAGGTCTGCAAAACCTTTATTCCCCAGTTCGAATCTGGGTGCCGCCTTGAGAAGGGTAGGAAGTCACCTGCTGGCCACTAAACGCAAGGATAAGTGAAGCATTTCTGTTCTGCCAACGCATTAGGGGGGGAAGCCTCTATGCCCGAAACAGTGACCGCTGAGCCACCCACCGCTGTACCCGCGTGGCCAACAGGTCATCGGTTCTACAGTCCGGGCTACTCCTTTAGCTACGAGGTCATTGGCCCCTGTTGCCGTCTTTTTGATCGCGAGCAACTCCCTTGGCCCTGCTGTCGTATTGCTTGGCGCAGCAAAGAACCCAGTTGGCGGCGCATTGGCCGACGCTTAGTGGTGGATGGAGCCACCAAACGCCACCCCAGCTACACTGTCTATCATCGCGAAACCAATACCGTCATGGTCATCACCCTCTACTGGATCACCCTAGAAAGTAGCGATCGCCAGTGGTGGTATGGTATTTAGGAAGGATGAAATGGCAGCAGTGGTGGCTACCTCCAATCAGTGCGTTGGTCGCAGGCTCGCTGGCGATCGCCCTTGTGCGCCGACCGCTCCCCATTGTGGCCGTGAGTTCTGCTGGCGCCTTGGTCGGCAGTTGGTTCAGCCAGCGCCGATCTTCACCCACGACGTTAACCCTTGAGGCGACCCTAGACCGCATTCAAGCGCAACTAACGGCGCTAGAAACAAAACTGGCTCCCACACAAACCCGTCGGCACACCGCCATTTTTTACGATATTGAGAACCTCATTAAGGGATACAACATCAAAACCGCTGATGTGGCCAAAATTTCTCTGCAGACTATTCAAGAGCGAATCACGGCTGCTTATCCCATCGACCGCGTGCTGTTGCAGCGTGCCTACGCCAACTGGAGCGATCCTCGTTTAGGTCCCCTGCGGCGGGAGATGCACCAACTGGGTATTGAGCCGGTACAGGTCTTTGGCTTTTCCTACGAAAATCGCAAGAATGCCGCTGATATTCAGTTAGCCATTGATGTGATTGATATTATCTTCCAGCAGCCAACCCTTGATACCTTCGTCATTGTCTCGGGGGATGGTGGCTTTGGCTCGTTGGCCAAGAAATTGCGCCAGTACGGCAAAACCGTCATTGGCTGCGCCTATGAAGATGCGGCTGGCAAAAGTTTCCAAGCCATTTGTGATGCTTTCGTCCATGTTCCTGACCCCACCCTGAAGCGCCACGCCACGCCGCGCTCCCCTCGCAAGCCCTCCCCGGAGCATCCCCTCCCTGCACAGCCCTCAGAAGAGAGAGCTTTGCCGCTGGATCCAGATAATCAACGGCTTTGTACTGATCTTGCGCCGAACCCAACCCAGCAGGCGGAAGGGGCGATCGCCAAAACCCGCGAAATTTTGGAGTGGTACCGCCGTGATTCCCATTGTGGTAGCTTGCTGCGCCAAGAAGGCCTCGCCATCAGCAAAGTGCAAGGCGCAGTTCAAGTCCTGCTCCCCCACTTTCACATCCTGCAACTGGGGATGGTGAAATTTTCCGAATACCTGCGCTACGTGTGTAAAAATACCGTGTTTTGTGTGTTTCACCTCCAAGGGAGTCCCAACCAACTCAAACTGGGGTTACGGGAGTCCCTGCCCAGCAAGGCGATCGTCCTGCCCAACTTTGAGAAACGTCCTCTTCACAGCCTAGCCACTTACCGGGCGCTACTGGCACAAGAGCGCTGCCCGTTAGCCACCCCTGCTGTCTTAGCAGAACTGTTGCCATGGTTACTGACCCATCGCGATGTGGCGGCACAGTTAGGAGAACTCGCTGCCCTTTTTTGTAAAACAACAGCCACGAAGCTGCCCCTCAACCATGTGGAAACCGCTTTGGTCAACTGTCGGCAGGCGGGTATTCTCGTGCCAGCACCCGACGGGGGCGATCGCTACTTTGTGGCTGCCCGCATCACAGATGCCGCCCAGTGCCTAGACCACCTCCAGCAATGGCTTAAGAGAGTTCTCCAGCCCCACCTCGAACAGGTGCAGGAGCGTCCCAAACCAGAGCTATTGCAGGAGCTGCTTTGCCCTTAAAAGGCAGTACGTGGGAGCCAATTTCTTGGTAAACTACGGTGATGTTTGCACAGACTTTATTGTTGCTGAACTTTACGTCATTCTTGGATTGAATTTCCCTTGGCTGAGCATGTTCCTACTTGTCTAGACGGTAAAGCCCTCGCCCAATCGATTGAGGCGCAGCTTGCGACCCATGTACGCCAGCTCAAGTCGGAGTTGGGCCGACGGCCGGGATTGGCTGTGTTGCGGGTTGGCGATGACCCTGCCAGTGCTGTTTATGTCCGCGCCAAAGAACAAGCGTGTGAGCGAGTGGGTATTCGCTCGTTCGGTGCCCACTTACCCGCCAGTACCTCCGAAGCCGAGCTTTTAGTCAAGATTGCCCAGTTAAATGCCGATGAGCGGGTAGATGGCATTTTGCTGCAATTGCCCTTGCCCCCACACCTCGATCCGCGCCCGCTGCTGTACGCGATTGATCCGGATAAGGATGTGGATGGCTTGCACCCGGAAAATTTAGGTCGCCTTCTGCGAGATGAGCCCGGACTGCGCAGTTGTACTCCAGCAGGGGTCATGCAACTTCTGGCGGCTTACAACATTGATGTCACGGGGCGCCCAGCAGTGGTGGTCGGGCGCAGCATTTTGGTGGGTAAACCGCTGGCGCTGATGCTCCTGAACGCCAATGCCACGGTGGCGATCGCCCACTCGCGCACCCGCAACTTAGCTGAGCTGACCCGTAGCGCCGAAATTTTAGTGACGGCAATGGGTCGTCCTCGCTGCATTACAGCCGATATGATTCGCCACGATGCCATTGTTATTGATGTGGGCATTAATCGCGTTCAGCGACCGGATGGTAAATTCAGCCTCTGGGGCGATGTGGACTATGAAGGCGCCTGTCAAGTGGCCAGTTACATTACCCCTGTTCCCGGCGGAGTGGGTCCGATGACAGTGGCCATGTTGTTGCACAATACAGTATGGAGCTACTGTGGTCGCCACAATCGAGCCACGAATTTGCTCCAGTTGTCCACCATGGAACGTCCTTAGCCTGCACGATGAGGAGCCCCCAATGATTTCCGCCGATCCCCCCCAAGTTCGCGACCCTGCTGGCAACTTTGACCTGAAAGCCTACCTAAAAGAACGGCAAGCCCTTGTGGAAGCGGCATTGGAGTCCTCCCTACCCGTGACCTATCCTGAAAAAATTTACAATGCCATGCGCTATTCCCTCATGGCCGGTGGCAAGCGACTGCGGCCCATTCTGTGTTTGGCCACCTGTGAGCTGTTGGGGGGCACGATTGCCATGGCGATGCCCACGGCCTGCGCCCTCGAGATGATCCACACAATGTCGTTGATCCATGATGATTTGCCAGCGATGGACAATGACGACTATCGCCGCGGCAAACTCACCAACCACAAAGTCTATGGTGAAGATATTGCCATTCTGGCGGGTGACGGTCTCTTGGCCTATGCCTTCGAATACGTAGTTGAAAAGACCCAGAATGTTCCTGCGGAATATTTATTAAAAATTGTTGCTCGGTTGGGGCACGCGGTGGCAGCCACTGGCTTGGTGGGGGGGCAAGTGGTGGATCTAGAGTGTGAAGGCAAAACCAACATTGGGATTGAAACGTTGCACTTTATCCACTCCCACAAAACGGGGGCATTACTGGAAGCCTCGGTGTTGTCAGGCGCTCTCCTCACGGGTGCGGATGAGGCGACCCTAGCGCGCCTGTCTCGCTACGCGGCCAACATTGGTCTAGCCTTCCAAATTGTGGACGACATTCTCGACATTACTTCGACCCGCGATGTCCTCGGCAAAACGGCGGGTAAGGATGTAGCAGCCCAGAAAATGACCTACCCGCGGCTGTGGGGCCTGGAAAAATCCCGCCAAGAAGCGGAACGGCTGGTCACTGAGGCAAAAGCAGAGTTAGCCGTTTACGGTGAGGCAGCGGTACCGCTACAGGCGATCGCCGACTATATTACGGCTCGCAGCCATTAATGCCCGACAACAGGGTAGGATGGGCGCAGACGTTTGGCTGCAATGATCATGGATACACTCCGCGAGCTGCTTTCTAACCACGTACTCTGGGTGTCATTGGCTGCTAGTGCTATCGCTCAAACCCTAAAGTTGCTGTTGGATATTGCCAAACATCGCAAGCTCAACTTTCGCGTCTTGGTGGAAACCGGAGGCATGCCAAGCTCTCACTCTGCCTTGGTTACGGCCTTGGCCACCAGTGTCGGTTTGCAGCGGGGCTGGAACAGCGTTGAATTTGCCATTGCCCTCGTTTTTGCTTTCATCGTTATGTATGATGCAGCAGGCGTGCGGCAAGCGGCGGGCAAGCAAGCACGTATCCTCAACCAGATTGTGGAAGAATTTTTCCAAGAAGGGCACGAATTAGCAGAAGCTCGCCTAAAGGAACTGCTGGGGCACACCCCCACCCAAGTGATTGCCGGTTCTGCCCTAGGGGTGGCGATCGCTTGGCTAGCCACCTAGGAGGTTGGAAGCTTCTGTGGACGGTAGTGCTGCGCTCGCTCAGCGTTTCCGGCAGCTTCGTAGGCCAGTGCCAACTGCTGGGCGGCCAGTTCGCCGACATAGCCAAGGGGAAAGGGCATTTGCTTGCTGTAGCTGTTCGTGCGCCCCAGTTCTAGGCAGTATTCAAAATAGGCCGTCGCTCCCAAAGGGAAGCCCAAGGCCATGAGCCAACGTCCGGCTAAATGGTTTAAGGGCGGATAGGTGGGAAACCACATCAGGCTCTGCTGGCACAGGAACTGGAGGGTAGCGTGATCCCCTACGGCTAAAAGGCGCTGCCCTAACTGATGCAGCATTTCCGGCAGGGCACCCGGCTGCTCTTGGGGCAGTTCCCCCGTCAGCAGATGGGGCAATAAACGCTCGTAGAGCTCCTCAAAACATTCCTCCGCCGCGGTTGGGTTGTTGACGGCACTGTACATCTGCGCTAAAGCAAACAGGAGGCTGAGGTTCAGACCTTCACTGGCACGAATGCGCTCCAAAATGGGAATGTTGCGATCGCGCATCTTAACTTGGAACTTAGCCCCTTGGTAGCCGTAGTGATCCAGTCTTAGGGTGCTCAGCAGGGCAGTGGTCACTGGTTCAGAGCCACTGGCAACCAGCTGCTCGTGAAACCGACCTCGATAGCGGAGGGTGGGCAAGTTGCGGAATAAGCGCACAATGGCAAAATCAGAAAACTGCTGACCCGTTCCCTGTTCACGGCGGAGAATTTGGTAGGCCTGAACGGGGGGGGCTGCTGTCAATTGCTCCTGTAGGGGGATGTCGCTGAGGCGGACTAGCACCTCATCCGCATCAATGACTAAAATCCAGTCGCTGCTGGCCTGCTCAAGAGAATAGTTGCGGGCGGCGGCAAAGTCATCCTGCCAAGGAAAGCTAAACAGTTTATCGGTAAACTGGCGGGCGATCGCCCTCGTCTCATCGGTTGAACCGGTATCAACCACAACAATTTCATCCACTACCCCTTGGACGCTGGCTAAGCACCGCTGGAGATTGGCGGCTTCATTTTTCACAATTAAACAGGCACAGACCCGCACCATGGGGGTTCTACAGTAAATTTTCCAGTTGTTGGCGCAGTCGGTTCAATTCATTTTCCGAAAATTCCCCTTCCGCGGCGGGTGGTACCCGATTCTCAATTTCCCAATCGGTTTCGGCCACATTGCGCTGCGGCGGGGCAAGGAAGAGCCGCTCAGCATCATTCGTGGGCACAAAGCCCTCAGGCACCAACTGGCACTCATAGCCCGCCGCTTGGCAAAACTCTTCTACCTCTTTAGCCTCTATGGCAACAACGCTCGGCGGATGAAAGTCCTGCGCTTCTAGCAGTAAAGCATAGCGCTCCGCATCATCGGGGTCCTCAAACATGAGAATTAGGTTGCGATCGCCCACTTGCAGCGAATGAATGCCCTCCCGCTCAGTCCCCGGATTGTAGAGCAAAACATAGACGCGCATAACGGTTCGCCCCTGAACTCTCAACAGCGATTATACCGATTTTGGCCACCTTTTCTTGCCAATTTTCAGGTAACAACAGGGCAAAGTATTAAGATAAAAAAGCGGCTTTGGCACTCAGGAGTTGAGACGGTGCAACCTGTTGATCTAACTACGGTGCGGGCGGTTTGTGCGAGCCTCAGAACCATCTTACCGGCGCGTCTGGAAACGGTCTATCAGCGCGATCGCCACACCTTAGCCCTTGCCCTGCGTACCTTAGAAGGGCAGCACTGGCTCACCCTCAGTTGGCATCCCCAAGCGGCTCGTCTAGGTTTTGAACCACCGCCGCCGCGGCAGCCAGATACGTTCACCTTTAGCCAACAGTTGCATCACCAACTGAACCGCCTTGCCCTCGTGGCGGTACAACTGCTCAACCCTTGGGAGCGGGTCGTGGATCTACAGTTTGCAGCGCGCCCCGACAGTCCCATTCTCTGGCACCTGTACGTGGAAGTCATGGGCAAGTACAGCAATGTCATTCTGGTGAATGCGGCAGGGGAAATTGTGACGGCTGCCCACCAAGTTAACCCGCAGCAGTCCCGGTTGCGCCCCGTCCTCACGGGCACCCCCTACATACCGCCGCCGCCCTTGCAAGCGCCACTACCGAGGCTCGACGAACCCCTAGAGCAGTGGCAAGCCCAGGTGAGCCTCGTGGCCGGTTCACTGCGACAACAACTGTTGAAAGCCTACCGTGGCCTCAGCCCCGCGTTGGTGCGCCAACTCCTTGAGGATGCTGAACTCCCCAACACCCTTTCTACTCAGGATCTCGCCCCAAAGGATTGGCAACGGCTGTTTCAGCACTGGCAGCACTGGTTAGTCTGTTTAGCCGAGGAACGGTTTGTCCCCCAATTCACACCTTGGGGATACCGCGTGACCCCCTCGTTGGGCGTGCCAGCAGCCGTGGCAGTCCCGCTCCACGAGCTGTTGGCGACGTATTATCAAAAAGCGCTGGCTGACCAGCAGCGGCAACAACTGGAGCAACAACTGCGCCAAGTCGTGCAACAACACCGCCAGCGAGTGGTGGCCAAAGTGGCGGAATTTAGCAATCGCTTGGCAGCAGCCCAGGAGGGCGATCGCCCCCGCCATTTAGCGGATCTGCTGATGGCCCATAGCCACCTCTGGCAACCGGGGATGACGGCTCTCACCGTCACGGACTTCGAGACCAATGAACCCATTACCATTCCCCTAGCCCCTGACAAAACCGCGATTCAAACAGCTCAAGACCTTTACAAACAACACCAAAAACTGAAGCGTGCCCAACAGCACGTTCAGCCGCTTTTGCAGGCTGCCGAAGCGGAGCTGGCCTACCTCAACCAAGTGCAAGCCACCCTTGAGGCGGATCAATCCCTTGAATTGCTCGAGGAAATTCGGGCTGAACTCATTGAGCAAGGGTATCTGAAGCGCCCCGACTACTATCGCCCACCCCAAACCCCCAGCTCCTACTTGCGCTACACTACCCCGAGTGGTTACACCGTCTTGGTGGGACGCAACAATCGCCAAAATGATGACCTCACCCTGCGGGTTGCCAGTCCCTACGATTGGTGGTTTCACAGCCAAGAAATTCCCGGCAGCCATGTCATTCTGCGGCTGGAGGCGGGAGATTGCCCCAGTGAAAAAGATATTCAAGCGGTGGCGGACATTGCCGCTTACCACAGCCAAGCCCGCGCCAGTGCTCAGGTACCTGTCGTCTATACACTGCGCAAAAATGTCCAAAAACCTAAGGGTGCCAGCCCGGGCATGGTGATCTACGACCAAGCCACAGTGGTTTGGGGGGTGCCCGAACAGGCGAAGGCATTAGCTGCAAGCAATGGCTAGGCTGAGGCGTGTCAACGGTTAGGAGAACCTCCCATGGTAACTCAACCCTTATGCACTGAGCAGACCCCCATTGCCAGCGGGCAGTATGATAGGGAACAAATGGCCTGGAGCACGCCCATGGATGCAACCCAAATCAAAGCCCTTGTGGAAAAAGCCCTTGAAGATAAAATTCTCACCCTCGAGGAACACGGCCAAATTATTGATGCCGTGCTCTCCGATGGCCAAATTTCCGAAGAAGAGGAAAAAATTTTGCAGGAGCTCCTCGAGCAGGTTGCTTCGGGTGAGGTGGATTCCCAGTACTAAGGCTGGAAAACCGCTTTCCCTTGCCGCAGGATCTGCCATGTTCCCTGCTGCCACTGCACCACGGTTGAAGGTTGCGGCGGTGTAGGGGGCAGCTCCCACCCCTGTAGGGTTAAGACTTGCGGAAATGTGGTGGCGATCGCCTGCAAATTCGTAAGGGGTGGCTCTCCCGAGCGGTTAATGCTCGTCGTTGCTAAGGGGCCTGTTTGCTCGAGTAATGTTTGCGCCCTTGGCCAAGCGGGTACCCGCAGCCCAATCGTGCCAGTATTTTGGGGGTTTAAGCCGGGGGGGAGTTCGGCGGCAGGCAACACCAGCGTGACCGCTCCCGGCCAATAACGGTGGGCGATCGCTTGCCAGATCTCCAGTTCAGCGGCGCTGCCCCGTACAAACGGCCAAAGCTGGTCAGGATGGGCGCCCATGAGAATCAGGGGTTTATCCGGTTGGCGTCCTTTGGCAGCATAGATGAGCTCACCGCGATCGCAGCGACTGGCCAAGGCGGGCACCGTATCCGTGGGAAAACTAATGAGCCAATTGCCGGAGCGCACTGCCGCCACGAGAGCTGCCATGCTCACTTCTGCCATCGCTTACCTCAATATCAAACACCACCCTAAAAACCAGCGGCAACCCCTTCGCCCCGCGGATCGGCTGCCCCTTCTAAGCCTCCATTATCCAGCACCCGGATCAGGTTAGCGTTTCCCCAAGGGCGGACTTCCTCAACTTGATAGCCCCAACGCTGCCAGAGCCTTCGCCAGGCCATGGGAACCGTTGGCTCCACGTAGAGCACATCCGGTGACCACTGGTGGTGAATCCGGGGATGACCTAAGGCAGTGACAGCATCTTGGCCGTGATCCACCACGTTGAGAAACAGTTGCAAAACAGCGGTAATAATGCGGCTGCCACCCGTGGAACCCAGCGCCATGACCAATTGGCCGTCGCGGGTGACAATCGTGGGGGTCATGCTCGAAAGGGGACGTTTACCCCCAGCAATGCCGTTGGCAAGGGGTTGATTGGCCACAGCCACGCCAACCACCCCGAAGAGATTGGGTTGATTGGGGGCGATCGCAAAGTCGTCCATTTCGTTGTTGAGGAGAATCCCCGTACCGGGAACCACCACACCAGCACCGAAGGCACCGTTAATGGTGAACGTGAGGCTCACGGCATTGCGCTGGGCATCCACTACCGTCAGATGGCTGGTATTGCCGGATTCGCTCGTTGGAAGTTGGGCAGGGCTAGCAGGCGCTACGGCTGACTGGCGGCGGGCACGGCGGGGACGAATTTCCCGCGCGCGCTGTTGGGCATAGCCCGAGCTGGTGAGGGTGGCAAGGGGCACAGCAACAAAGTCACTGTCCCCTAAGTAGTGGGCGCGATCGGCATAGGCAATTTGCATGACGGCGGCTAACTGGTGGCCGCGATCGCCAGCATTGGGGGCAGGGGGCAAGGCTTGCAGCAGGTTGAGCATTTGCACCAGCGCCACCCCGCCAGAAGAAGGAGGCGGCATCGAGCACACTTGCAAGAGGCGGTAACGCCCGCACAGGGGCGATCGCCAAACCGGTTGATAGCGACTTAAGTCAGCTTGGGTCATTTTGCCCCCCGTTTGACGCATAAAATCAGCGATGGCATCGGCAATCCAACCCTTGTAGAAGCTCTGGGGGTCGATGGCGATCGCCCGCAATGTCTTTGCTAATGCTGGCTGCTGAATTAGCGCTCCGAGGGCTGGCACCTCGCCCTGATCCAAAAAAATGGCGCGGGCAGTAGCATCAGCTTGGAGAACGGGGAGTCGCAGCGTTGCTGCCCGCTGATAGCGTTCTGTCACCCTAAATCCCGTTTCCGCGGCTTCGATGGCCGGGGCAACCACCTGCGGCCATGGCAGCCTGCCATAACGCTGATGGAGAGCCGCTAAACCAGCCACTGTTCCGGGAGTAGCGGCAGCCAACACCCCATCTAAGCTGGCGCGAGGACGCGGCTGGCCTGCCGCATCGAGGTACATCTGCGGCGTGGCACTCAACGGGGCACGTTCGCGAAAATCGAGGGCGCTGATCTGCTGGGACTGCGCCTCATAAACAAGGGCAAAGCCACCGCCGCCAATACCCGCTGAAAACGGCTCCACCACCCCAATCATCAGGGCGGTACCTACCGCAGCATCTACAGCATTCCCGCCCGCCTTAAGCAACTCGACCCCCACCGCCGTCGCCGCCGGATGGGGTGCCACCACCATTGCTTGAGAACGTTGGACTGCGGCAGCACGCCACGGCAGCAGTGCCACCCCCACCATGAGGGGGAGCTGCCAGAGAGCCTGTGATCTTGAAATTCGCAACAGATTAGGCATCGCTACCCGGACGTGGAAACTCTGGTTTGGGTCGCCAGGGCGCAAAAAAGGGCAACAGCAACAGGGCAGGCAAGGCGGCGCCAATCGTAAACAGGAAAAATAACGGCCAGCCCATCACTTCAGCCGCTTTACCGGCAGGGGCAGCCAGCACATCGCGACTAAAGGCAAACAAACTCGAGAGCAGGGCGTACTGCGTCGCACTGAACTGGGGATTGCACAGGCTCATTAAAAAAGCAGTCAAAGCAGCGATCGCCAACCCGGCACAGAAATTATCAATGCTAATTGCGGCAATCATCGCAATGGGATTCGCACCCGCGTTCGCCAAGACAAAGTAAGACACATTGCTGGAGGCTTGGAAGCTCCCCATAATCCAAAGGGCGCGATGAATGCCAATTTGGCTAATGGCCGCTCCCCCCGCCAAGGCACCAACAATCGTTGCCATCAGGCCAATTCCCCCTTGCACCGCTCCAATTTCCGTCTGGCTAAATCCCTGCTGCAGCAAAAAAGGGGTCATCATGTTCCCTGTCAGGGCATCCCCCAGCCGATATAAGCAAATAAACACCAGAATAATCAGCCCTGTCCCCCAGCCATAGCGCTGGAAAAAATCGCAGAAAGGCTGCAACACGGCTTGGCGAAGGGAGCGAGGGGCGGGCGGTTGTACCGCGGGTTCTGGCGCCCAAAGGGTCGTCACTATCCCCACCACCATCAGCAGTGACATCAACCCATAGACCAGCGGCCACGGCAGTTGATCCGCCAGCATCAGCGCCGCCGAACCAGTCATTAACAGGGCAATCCGATACCCCAGCACATAAATGCCTGCGCCAGCCCCCATTTCAAGGGGGTCGAGCACATCGGCGCGGTAGGCATCCACGGCAATATCCTGACTGGCACTTAAAAACGCAATTGCAAGGGCATTGATGGCCAGAAGTCGCAAGCTAGCACTGGGGTTTTGCAACCCCATGAGGGCGATCGCCCCCAGCAATAGCACTTGGATCAGTAACAACCAGCCCCGCCGCCGCCCCAAAAAGGGGAGCGTATAGCAATCCAACAGCGGCGACCACAAAAACTTGAGGGAATAGGGCAAGCCCACCAAGCTAAAGAGCCCGATAGCCGTGAGGTCAATCCCCTCCACCGTCATCCAAGCTTGCAGCGTCCGACTGGTGAGAAACAGGGGCAACCCCGACGAAAAACCGAGCAGCAGGAGTGCCGCCATCTTCCGGCTTTGAAACACCCGTAGGGCTGATCCTATGCCCGCCATGCCGTTCTCCCATCACTGCAACGTTGCTCAGCTTATCTTAGTCTGTTGCCGGTGCAAAACACGGGCACGGCCACAATTCTCTAGACAAGCCGTCGTGGATTGGCGAGCAGTTTACGACTGGATAACCCCAAGGGTTAAATGCCAATGACGTACTTGCGCCACTCTTGATGAGTGCCCGTGCGCACATGCTTGGTGACTTCAAAGTACAAACTACTAATGGGACGGCGCGGGGTTTGCCGTAGGGGCATGTTAGCTTCTTTGGGGGTACGGTTCCCTTTTTTAACGTTGCAGCGCACACAGGCAGTGACGATATTTTCCCATGTGTCCCCTCCCCCGCGAGATTTGGGGATCACATGGTCGAGAGTTAACTCATCACCCGTGTAGCCACAGTACTGGCAGGAGTGACCATCGCGGTGCAGGATGTTGCGACGGGTGAGGGGAATGTCTTTGTAGGGGGTGACAACGTAATGACGTAGCCGAATGACCGTCGGTAAGGGAAAGTTATTATAAACGAGCTTACCGTTGTGTTCGACTTGCTCCGCTTTTCCCTTAATGAGGAGGACAACAGCCCGCTGCCAACTCGTAATGTTGAGTGGTTCGTAGGAGGCATTGAGTACCAAAACCTTTGCCATACTCGTTGACGTGCGGCATCCTCCAAGATGGTAGCATATTTCGCCAGCAAGGGTTTATCAAAAACATGGCGCGGGAAGACCCACCCCTTGAGGCATGTGGAGTGTTAACGTTTCATGTGCTCCGCCAACAACGCCTGAGCGCGGGGTTTGTAGAGCAAATAGAACAGCGCTTCCATGTAGCGCATCATATCCTCGCGATTTTCTTGGGAGGAGAAGTTCCAAAAGCCGTAGATTTTCGCAAGGGACAGGAGTCGCGTGCAGTGAATTTTCCAAGTGTAGGTACTGTAAACTCGCTCAATGCCTGCTTTCGAGATCGTGTGCCACGTGTTGGGATCGCGATCGCACCGCTCCAGAAAGGCCACAATCGTGTCGGCCATTTCTTCGAGGTGGGTGGGGTTAATGTAAAAGCCATTGACGCCGTCTTGGATAATTTCTAGGGGGCCACCAAAACGAGTGCCAAATGTGGGCAAGCCGGTAATCATGGCTTCGAGGATGGTCAGGCCAAAGGCTTCAAAAAGAGCCGGCTGCACAAAGACCCCTTGGCGATCGGCAATAATGCGATAAATTTCGCCGGAGTCGGCCTTCGGTAGGCGCACCCCCAGCCAGCGAATTTTGTCGTGGAGATCGTACTCGTGAATGATTTGGTAGAGCTTTTCAATTTCAGCAATTTCTTCGCGATCGGTTGAATCTTCCGTGCGCAGTTTTCCTGCCACTAGAATTAAATTGCAGCGCTCCTGCAGGGCTTTACTGCGGCCAAAGGCTTCCGCCAAGCCGGTGAGGTTTTTAATGCGGTCAAGGCGTGCCATCGAAAACAGGGGACGCTTGTTGGGATCCGTGAGATGGCCATAGACTTGCTGGGGATCCTCAAGGGTAAAGAGGAACTCCTCTAAACGCTGGCGATCGCCCGCTAAACGGTCTTCATAGCGATAGTACGGAAAATAAACCTGTTCATTGACGCCCGGGGGCACCACATTAAACTTGGGGCTAAAGAGTTCAATGCCGTTGACCACATGGTACAAATCTGGCATCGTGAACGATTGGTAGGATTCGTACTGCCCAATACTGTCAGGGGTGCCAACAATTTCTTGGTAGGTGCTACTGATAATAAAATTGGCGGCATTCATGGCAATTAAATCCGCCGTAAATTGTAGGGAGAAGTGGTACTTCTCCTCGAGATCCTGCCAGTAGAGGTTGCTAAAGAGATATTTCGACTTTTCGAGGGCATGAGCAATGTTGCACTGGGTCACCTTCAGGCGCCGCGCCAGCAGAAAGGCCACCAAGTTGCCGTCGGAATAGTTGCCAATAATTAAATCCGGCACATGACCGAACTCCGCTCGCAGTTCCCGCTCGGCATCAATGGCAAACGTTTCTAGGTACGGCCAAATTTCAAAGCGAGAAATCCAATTTTGGGTCACCTTGGGGTTAAATTCGCGGAAGGGAACCCGCAAAATCCAAGCATCAGTCGTGCCATAAATTTTTTCAAGGCGCTGATTGCAAAGGGTGCCATCGGCATTGGGAATGAGACGGGTGAGGACAATAATTTTCGGGTGGACTTCCAAAACATCGAGCCCCGCCAGTGCTAAGTCCTCGCGAATTTGTTTTTCAAGGCTTTTCACTTGGTCAAGGATGTAAACCACTTGACCGCCGGTGTCGGGTCGCCCTAGCACCCCCTCTTGGCCAAACCAACCGTGGGGAGAAATCAGAGCAATGCGAAAGATCATGGGAATGCGGGAAACAAACGCTTCCAGCACTTGGTGATCCGGCGAGTCCAGCAGTTGATCGAGAATTTCCAGCGTGTCCCGTACCCGCCCAGCCGTATTGCCCCAGCCGGGTTCAAAGCCAAGGGTTTGCAAATCAAACCGAAACTCTGGGTAGGGTTCCGCTGCCGGGCGATCGCCAAGGTAAATAATCGCCTGCTTCACCTGTTCTGAAAGGTGGTGGGGTGAGCGGATGCGTTCGTTAATGAGCAGTTGAGAGCCGTTGTAGCGGTGAACCCGGAGAAAGTTAAAAAGGTTTTCCTGCCACTGGCGCGGATCCTGAAAAAGCTTACTCGAGAGGTAGCGGTTGAGAAACTCTACCCCTTTACCAATATTTTTGGCATCGCGGATGATCGGGGAATAGTCGTAAAAGGGCTGGACATCAATCTCAAACACATCCCCCTCGTTGGGATGGTAGCGATTGACAAAGCGATCGCGCAGATCCAGCAGCTCGGGTACCGACATGGGCACAATCGTCAAGTCCTCGAGCAACCGATAGGCTTCTTGATGGGCAATGCGAGGACGAATAATCCAGCAGAGGCTCTCGTTATCGATAATAATTTCTTGGGTAAAGAAAATTAGCTTTCCCAACCGTGACTGTGTCGTGGCCGAAGCAGGTTTGTTGTGCTCGCGGCAGTACTCATCAAAGGCCGTCAAAATTTCGTTGCGCAGCAAATAGCGTTTTTCACCCAGTTGTAAAACCCGCGCAAATTGCCGCAGGTCACTGCGCTCGTCGCTCTCAATCACCGATTTGAGAAGGAGGGATGTCATTGAAAAAACCTTAGATCACTGCAATACTTAAACCCCTAGACGTGGCTCGACTCAAGGACGTTTCTGGAGAATCTTGAATTGCCTGCTGCTGGACAACCCTTATCTGTAAAAAGACAAAGGAGCTTCTATCCAAATTGTTCTCAACAGCCTTTATTAAGGGCGCCGCGGAGCCATTCCTAGGCCGTTTAAGCACTTTTACTATTCTAGGTTTCTCGCCTTGGTTGGGTCAAGAAACAAGGGGCGATCGCCTAATTTGCTTGCAGTTCCACAGGCCAAAGATCAGCCAAAACCCCAGCAGCACCGCCGTCAACAGGAGCACCGGGATCGGGCCAACGCTGCGAATTAAAATTGGCGCCGCCGCTGTAAATAGGCCACCGCCAACAATCGGCTCAAAAAGAATTTGCTTGTAAGCAAAACTTTCTAAGGCGCCGGATTGGTTGCGAGGATCCACCATGCGAATTAACAACAAGCCGGTAGAGGTGACCCCCATCGACTGCCCCATGTCGCCAATACCGCGCTCAAACCAAAATGTGGGGAGAATGCGGGGGGCGAAATATAGCATGACAAAGAGGTTCCAAGCAATTCCACCGATGCTTAAGAGCAGGAACGGCACTAAATTTTCGCCAATAGCAGCCAAGGAAAGGGTAGCCAACGCCGTCACAATCGTGACATCTAGGGCAACGCCGCCAATGTGGTTAATTAGAGGGCGACTAATGAGGTACTGCTTCTTTAACCGCACCAACAGCAGTTGTACCAAAATGCCGCCAATCAACGCCAAGGGAAATAACGGCACATAGGTCATGATCTTGAGGCCAGTTTGCCCCCAGGTGAGGGCTTCCAGTTGCCGCAGCGCTTCAAGGATCAACCAGCCGACAATAATTGCCAAGCCCACAAAGCAAAAGTTCAACGATAGGGGATCAATGAGGAGATCCTGCAGCAGTTGTCGCCGTGCCGCTCGGGTTTCAGCATCATTGTGGGGATGGGGGTCATACTCTTCAGCCTCCATTGGGGCGATCGCCCCCCTCACCTGCAAGCGGTTGGTGCGGCGAGCCCAGTGAATCAGTGCTACCCCCGCAACCACCCCAGAGACTAAGCCAACGGTGGCTAACCCCAAGGCCATATCCGCACCCGCAGCAAAATTCAGCTCCGCAAACGTTGCCGCCATGCCCGCCGCAGTGCCGTGTCCTCCCTCAAAGGCAATTTCAATCAGGGCACCCATCACGGGATCCACGTTCAAGAGGGGCACGAGGATTAGCAGCGTCAACCCCAACCCCACCACGTACTGTCCCCAAGCCAAAATTTGACCAAAGGCCACTTGGGGCGATGCTTTCTGCCAAATTTCCCGCGGACTGGGAATCACTTCCCCAAGGAAGAGGCAAGCAAAAACGATGTTAATAAAAATGCTGGGAGATTGCCGCCACACTTCGCGAATTTCCTCGGCAAACAACCCTTGACTCCAGCCGGACGCCGGTTGAATGCGGTGGGCGATCGCCCCCAAAACCGCAGGGCCGAGCAGCAAACCCAACAGGCCAGCAATGACAGAACTGGGCATATAGAGCGATCGCATCAATGCCCAGCGCTGCCGCACAATTCGCCCTAAAAGTAGCAATACGCCGATAAAAATAAATGCCCAAAAAACCGTTATCAATTTGAACATCGCTGCTGCCTCTGAAAGCTTACTCTCACCCTTATGCTGAGCAGTGTATAGTAATGCTCAACAATATCCATCAATCGCTGCTCGCACTTTAAGGAGGGGGAATGGACTGTATTCCCGTCATTTTGTCCGGGGGATCCGGCAGTCGCCTGTGGCCGCTGTCGCGCCAGACCCACCCCAAGCAGTTTATTAGCCTCACTGGGGATGGCACCAGCCTCCTGCAACAAACATGGCAGCGGTTGGCGGGCTTGCCCCACGTGCAGCCGCCCTTGGTCATGGCCAATGAGCACCATCGCTTCCTTGTGGCGGAGCAATTTCAGCAACTCGGTGTCACACCGCTGCAGATTGTATTAGAACCCGTTGGACGCAATACCGCCCCGGCAATCGCTGTGGCTGCCCTCTACGTCAGCGAGGTTCTCAAGCGGGATGCCCTCCTGCTGGTGCTGCCTGCCGATCACTACATTCAGGATGTAACCGCGTTTCAGCAGAGCCTCCAGTGGGCAATGGCTCCTGCGACTGCCGATTGGTTAGTGACGTTTGGTATCACCCCCACTGGTCCCCACACCGGTTACGGCTACCTTTGCTGGGGCGACCCCCTCCCTTATCCCCACACCCATCGCGTGACAAAATTTGTGGAAAAACCCGATGTCGCCACGGCAGAAAGTTATTTAGAGGCTGGCAACTACCGTTGGAATAGCGGCATCTTCCTGTTTCGGGCAAAAACCTTTCTCGAAGAGCTGGCTCAATACCAGCCCGAGATTATCCAGCAGTGCCGTTTGGCGTTGACTGAGGGGCGGCAAGATTTAGATTTTAGCCGCTTGGCCGCCGAGCCGTTTCACCGGTGCCCCAGCATTTCCGTGGATTATGCCGTCATGGAGCACACCCGCAAAGCCGTCACCGTTCCTTTAGACTGCGGTTGGAGTGATGTTGGCTCCTGGTCTAGCCTCTGGGAGGTAACCCCCAAAGATGAATCGGGCAACAGTTGTCGCGGTGATGTCCTCAGCTACAACAGCAAAAACTGCTTGGTACAAAGTCAGCACCGCTTAGTGGCACTGCTGGGGGTTGAGAACTTAATTGTCGTGGAAACCGCCGATGCCGTTCTCATTGCTCAGCAGGAGGCCGCCCAAGAGGTCAAGCGGGTTGTTGAGGATCTGCAGCAGCGCCAACGACCGGAGGCCCACTCTCACCGCCAAGTTTATCGTCCTTGGGGTGCCTACGACTCAATTGATCAGGGGCATCGCTTTCAAGTGAAGCGGATTACTGTCAAACCCGGGGCAAGTCTTTCATTGCAGCAACACCACCATCGAGCTGAGCACTGGATTGTTGTCAGTGGCACTGCCGAGGTGACCTGCAACGGCAAAACGTTTTTACTCACTGAAAATGAATCCACCTACATTCCCATTGGCGCGGTGCATCGTTTGGCCAATCCGGGTAAAATCCCCCTTGAAATGATTGAGGTGCAGTCCGGCGCCTACCTCGGCGAGGACGACATTGTCCGTTTTCAGGATCAGTACGGTCGCTTGGATTAATACGGAGAGAGAGGGATTCGAACCCTCGGATAGGACTTACGTACCTATCAACAGATTAGCAATCTGCCGCTTTCGACCACTCAGCCATCTCTCCTTTTGGAGCGTTCCCTATTCTAGATCAAAAATTTCCTTGTCCGCTAGCTAGAACCAAATTTATTGGGGTCGTCTGGCAGCGAGGTGCGCCCGCTTGGGATGGGGGCTTTTTGCCAGCGATCGCCCGCGATCAGGGTATGCATTTGCCATGCTGGATCAGGTTGGGGATAGTCTTGGCGATAGTGGCCGCCGCGGCTTTCTTCCCGAAAAAGGGCACTTTTGAGGATCAGGTAGGCGATGTCGAGTAAGTTACGCAGTTCCCCCCACTGCCAGAGGTGGGTTTGCTGAGCTTCGCTCTGAAGAGAAACGATCTGTTGGGGAGAGAGCTCTTTGAAGGGCTGGGGCAGGTCTTCACGCCATGCTTTAACTTGGCTGAGAGCCGCCATCAGGGTTGGGGCATCACGGCAAATCCCGGCACTGTGCCACACCAGTTCCCGCAGGGCAGTGCGCCACTCGTCAAGGGGGATCCTTGGGGTGGGCAGGTCAATTTCAATGGCCAACTGAGACTCCAGAGCAGAGCGGGGCTGCGGCAGCAAATGGGCAAGTTGGGCAGAGAAGACAAAGCACTCGAGCAGGGAGTTACTGGCCAAGCGATTGGCACCATGCACCCCTGTGCTGGCCACCTCCCCAACTGCATAAAGCCCCGGAATCGTGGTGGCTGCCTTAAGATTCGTCAGAACGCCGCCCATCCAGTAGTGAGCTGCTGGCGCCACCGGAATCGGTTGCCGTTCCACATCAATGCCCCACTGGCGACAAACAGCAATGATTTTGGGAAAGCGGTAATGCAGGCGATCGCGGGGAATAGGCCGTAAATCGAGCCACACATGGGTCTCCCCCGACTGTTGTAGATGGCGGTAAATAGCACGACTGACAACATCTCGCGGTGCCAATTCACCCGCCGGGTGGTAGTCAGCAACAAAGCGGTAACCGCGACTATCGACGAGATGGGCACCTTCACCGCGGACCGCTTCGCTAATTAAAAAACGGGGTGCCTGCGGTACCGTTAAGGCCGTCGGGTGAAACTGAAAAAATTCCACATCCCGAATCTGCGCCCCCGCCCGCCATGCCATCGCCACGCCATCCCCGGTACTCAAGGGCGGGTTGGTGGTTTGGGAGAACACTTGGCCGCCGCCGCCAGTGGCCAAAACAACGGCACCGGCTGCTAGCCATTGAACTTGGCGATCGCGCAAGAGTAAAACCCCGCGACAGACCCCGTTCTCCAGCCAAAGATCAAAAACAAACGTGTTCGGCAGCAGCGTAATATGGGGTTGTTGCGTCACCTGCTGCAAAAGAGTCGTTACCAAAGCCTGCCCGGTAGTATCGGCAGCATGGAGCACCCGTGGTCGCGAATGAGCTGCTTCTAGCGTCAACGCGGGGCGATCGCCGTGCCGATCAAACGCCACCCCCATGGCCAACAAGCGCTGCACTTGGGCGGGGGCGTGCTGCACCAAAAAATGAACGCTATCCGGATCACACAGTCCGGCGCCAGCAATGAGCGTATCTTGGGCATGGAGCAGCGGCGAATCACTGGGGTCAATAGCCGCCGCCATACCACCCTGTGCCCAGCCACTCGCAGACTGCTGCAAATCCGTTTTAGTGATTAACCCAACTCGATAGGAAGTAGGAAGGGCTAACGCTGCACTTAACCCCGCGGCGCCACTGCCAATGATTAGCACATCAAACTCAGACGACGAGGCAGCCAACGTTAACCCAACGCACCCTGTTCGTGTTTTAGAGGATAATTAGACGATAAATCGCTACAAGTATTTACTTGTATAGCCCATTATTATAGCGATCGCCCCCTTCCACGAGGGCAGTTTCCACCTCCGTCACCGTAAATTTATCCAAATTTGCCCGCAACGTTTCCTTTTGCCGCTCCGTCAGACCGGGGATGTTCAGCACATCCTCTACCGACTCATAGGGCGCATTTTTCACAATCAGCTTAGCAAGGGTCGGATAAAGACCACGATATTGGATGAATGCCGCAATGTTCGTATTGTTGAGATCAATTTTTTTGCCGTAGTCCGTGGCCAGTTTTTTATCGACCACATTCACCATCTCCTCCTCAGCCGACGTAGTCGCTGCCAACGTGGGCGTGCTCCAGTTGATCCAGCCAAGAAGGCTCACCCCCACTAGATAAGCCAGTGCTAGCCAGCGGCCAAAACGTTGCATATTGTGTTACCTCCCAAGATGTCACAGGTCATTAAAAACAGCGGTTGATGAGGGGCAAAACAGGTCATGGCCACACTGCCACCACCTGCGCGGGGTAAAGGTTTTCGTGCAATGACCACCCAGACCAATGGCCAACAGCGGCTCACGACCCTTACGAGTGATTCAATAATATCAGAGTCCTGTAGCCCCTTAGCGGCGATCCCGTGCCAAAGCCACCTCCCCCAAAACCTCTGCTTAGCCACCGCTACAGCCGCATCAGCACGCCTCAAACGAACCCGATCAAAGCCAATATAGTATCGATAAAGACAATCAGCTTGGACAAGCACGAACTATCCCATATCATCAAAGTCCCTCTCCCGCCCTAGGAGAAAGATTTAGGGTGAGGGCAACAACCCCTTGCCCTTAAAGGTATTGTCCCATATCGTCACGGGAACCCTGTGCGTAGCATATTTTTGTTTTTTTCTAGCCCCTAAAAGGTGAAATTTGCTTAAGGCATTGAATTCAGAATGCCCAGAAACTCAAGAGAAATAGCTCCACTCAAGGAATAATACTTGTGTTTGCTTCCATAAAAAAAAACAATAGATGATATGCATTTTCCTGCTCTCTTCAATGGAAGATTTAATAATTTCTTCAGGCCTAGTGTAGCTATAATTACGAGCAATTAATTTGGATTTTTTGCATACTCTAAATTAGTGAATTAACTCTCAAAATGGTTGTTCCGGGAAAGCTAAGCTCACATGCTAAAACTATCGATCTCAATGACCTACTACCTACGGCGGTTACTGCGGCAGCACGAGGCTGAACTCACACCCGTCATTTTTCCCGGAGCAGGGTTAGTGGCTCATACAGAAGCTGACTTGGCAGCAGTGCTCGAAAGCCTTTATCCAGAGGAAAGTGAGTGTGTCAGTATTCAAGAGCGGTTGGCAACATTGGTGCTGCTCCACCAGCAGGGTGCCCCCCAGCGAGAGCAAATTGCAGCCCAAATTTTTTGGCTTTTAGGGTTAAAATACGCCCCAAAATCTACGCAGCCTAGTGTCAGAAGTGCCTGAGGCAAGTTGCGACAGTTGTAGCTAAGTAAAGTCACTCATCTTTCTTGGCTATGGCTAGGATTCACAGCTACGGTTTGCATGTTCAGGCATAGACTGGTTCTGCCATAGAACAATTTCTTTCAATTTTAATTATTTTCTCTAAATAATTTATTCTCTTTGGTAGATCGGCTAAGATGACTGTATGGAAAGTGATGTCCCTTTTTGGCTTAATTTTCGGGATTTGACCATGGCTGGCCGATATAGCTTTGACTTACCGCCTAGCCAAGATCCCTACGAGTTAGTGCGAACCATTTGCGCGCGGCTGCCGCTTTTAATGCTGTTCTATGGCAATGAAGGGCAAATTCTTTCCATCAATCAAGAGGTCACCAATCACCTAGGGTGGGAAACAGAAGATTTACTCTCTAAGGATTTTTTGAGCCAGTGTTTTCCTGACCCCGAGACGCAGCGGCAATTTCGCTACTGGATGCTGCATCCCCCTTCAGGCTGGCAAGAGATTCCCACCCGTGCAATTGATGGGCAAGTGGTGGAAATGCTGTGGGCGTTTGTTCGCTTTCCCAATGGCTCGGGTTTAGTCTGCGGTCAAAATATTACTGACATTAAGTTTACGCAAACAGCACTCCTTGAAACCAGCGATCGCTATGCCTTGTTAACCCGTGCCATGAATGATGGCGTCTGGGACTGGAACCTGATCACCGATGAAACCTTTTACTCTTCCCGCTGGAAAAATCTGCTTGGGTATCAAGACCATGAAATTGGCAATCACATTGATGAGTGGCTCAAACGCATTCATCCTCAAGATGCCGAGCGAGTGAAGCTGAATTTAACCTTGCACGTGCGGGGGCAAACTCCCCATTTTCACCAAGAGTTTCGCATTCAGCACCGCAATGGTTCCTATCGTTGGGCGTTAGCCCGGGGCTTAGTCTTGCGGGATGGCTACGGCAAAGCCTATCGGGTAGCGGGTTCCCTAACCGATTTAACCGAGCATCGCCTAGCCGAAGCCCAGTTGTTGCACGATGCTTTACACGATTCCCTTACAGGTTTAGCTAACCGCACGCTGCTGTTTGACCGCATTGAGCAGGCGATTCGCCATTGTCGCCGCCATCCCGACTATAAATTTGCCCTTTTGTTTATTGACATTGACCGATTTAAGGTCATTAACGACAGCTTAGGTCACAGTTGCGGTGACATGATTTTGATTGAGCTGGGGCAGCGATTGCAGCGCATTGTCCGAACCGATGACACCGTCGCCCGCATTGGCGGTGATGAATTTGTTATTTTGCTGGATGACATTAACGACAATAGTGATGCTCTGGGCGTGTGCGATCGCATTCACTATGCCCTAGAAACGCCCTTTACTGTCAAAGACCAACGGATTACGCTGCGGGTGAGTATTGGCGTAGCCACCCGTACTTCCCACATTGAAACAGCCGAAAATTATCTGCGCAACGCCGACATTGCCATGTATCGGGCGAAACTGGCGGGGGGCTGTCGCTACCAAGTGTTTAGCGAAGAAATGCACCTCATGGCGCGCGATCGCCTCTCGTTAGAAGTTGGACTGCGGCAAGCCATTGAGCAAGAGGAGTTGACGCTGTACTATCAGCCCATCTATCGTCTGAGTGACAATCGCCTCTATGGTTTTGAAGCCCTCGTTCGCTGGCAGCATCCCACGGAAGGACTCCTAAGCCCCGAGCGGTTCATTGCCCTTGCGGAAGAAACAGGCTTAATTGTGCCCATAGGGGATTGGGTCATTTGGCAAGCCTGTCGCGACCTCCAGCGTTTGCACGAGCGGTTTGATCAGCAGAACCTTTGTGTGCACGTGAACCTGTCGAATCGCCAACTCATGCACCCCGCCCTTGTGGAGCAAGTATTAGCGGCGTTGGAGCAAACCCAAGTGCCACCGGAATCATTGCACTTAGAAATTACCGAAAGTGTTGGCATTGATAAACCAGAGCAAGTGCGGGAAATTTTGGTAGCTCTCAAAGCCCATGGCGTCAAGATCAGCATGGACGATTTTGGCACAGGATATTCCTCCTTGAGTTACCTCACCAATCTCCCCATTGACATCCTCAAGGTGGATCGCTCCTTCGTGCAGTTAATCACCGAGACCCAGCAACAGCACTCGGTCATTGATGCCATTCTCAGCCTGGCCAAAGGGCTGAATCTAGAGGTCATTGCCGAGGGAGTCGAGGAACCGCATCAAGTTAATCGCTTGCGAGAGTTGGGGTGTGACTACGCCCAAGGGTACTATTTTTCGCCGCCCCTAACGCTAGTTTCAATCCTCGTTGGCGAAAGCCTGCCGTAGGCAATCGCCCCGAAGGACGATCGCAACTGTGTTGCGCATCGCAGTGGTGGCATTGCCCGCCTGTTTCAATCCTCGTTGGCGAAAGCCTGCCGTAGGCAATCGCCCCGAAGGACGATCGCAACCTGTCCCTAGCTCGCAAGGAGAAGCTCGCCCCAGAGGGTTTCAATCCTCGATCGCCCCGAAGGACGATCGCAACTCCTCACG
>FWPV01000926.1_pt1 | contig 86976 bp, 77 predicted proteins | sample 2228371 | NCBI WGS metagenome assembly FWPV01 (sample SAMEA103939776, study PRJEB20133) | metagenome
CCGAAAAGAACGGACACCGAGCGAAGTCGAGGTGAGACCTAATAAAATTTGGTTACTGGCAGAATTGCGGATATACATTTTTCAGTTAATGAAAATCAATTTGTCATCACCCCTTTCGAAGAATGCTCCGAGGTGATGAAGTATTTGAAATCAGCGTGAAAAGGCTCTAAATTTTAACTCTTTTCCTCCTCCAATCCATATTTTTTCGCTAAGTACTCATGGCGCAATTCCTTGTCAGATTTTTCTTGGGGAGGAAAAGGGGGCTGATTTTTCAAATGCTCCAAAAGTCGTTTTGCAGCAAGTTGACTAGGTGACAGATCTTCATCCAAAGATTCCAATTTTCTTGAAATCAACTCAGAAAGAGAAATTCCCTGACTTTTAGCTAAGGCTTTGGCCTGATCAGCGATTTCTGTTTTTAAAGTGATTGTGATTTTTTTCTTCATAATAAGTTGGCTTCAGCTTTAGAAATTTACCTTTTTTCAAAGGGAAAAGCCAGAATCGAGCTATTTTCGAGTCCCTATGACCCCCGCCGAAAAACATGCTCAAATTCTCAAATCCACTGCCAAGCGATTGGGGTTTGACTATTGCGGGATTGCCAAGGCGGAGTTTTTGGAGTCGGAAGCACCCCGATTGGAAGAGTGGCTCAATCGGAACTATCAAGGAAAAATGGCCTACCTAGCCAATCATTTTGACAAACGACTGGACCCCACCAAACTCGTCGAAGGTGCCAAAACGGTGGTTTCCCTCATCTACAATTACTATCCCGAAAAGCAGCTTCCCCATCAACCCGAAGACCTCAAGCTCGCCAAATACGCCTACGGAGCTGATTACCATGATGTGATTCGGGCCAAATTGACTGAATTTTTGGAAGTCCTTCGGGAAGAAATCGGGGAAATCAACGGCCGCTCGTTTGTGGATTCGGCACCCGTCATGGAGCGGCAATGGGCGCAGCGGGCAGGACTGGGTTGGATCGGGAAAAACAGCTTGCTACTCAATCGTCAGATGGGCAGTTTTTTCTTTTTGGCGGAGTTGATCATCGATCTGGAAGCGAGGCCCGACATGCCTTTGGGGAAAGACTACTGCGGCACCTGCACCGCCTGCATGGATGCATGCCCCACCGATGCAATCGTGCAGCCAGAGGTGATTGATGCTTCGAAGTGTATCTCGTATTTGACCATCGAACTCAAAGAAGCCATTCCGAACGAGTTTGCAGCTAAGATGGAAAACTGGGTCTTTGGCTGCGATATCTGCCAGGATGTGTGTCCTTGGAACCGATTTTCCAGACCTCATCGCGAACTGGCCTTTCAACCCAATGAGGAATTGGCCAACTTTTCAAATAAGGATTGGATCGAAATGACCGAGGAAACCTTTAAGCGGGTTTTTGCCAAATCTGCGGTGAAGCGGACCAAATACTCCGGTATCAAACGGAATGTGGATTTTTTGAAAAATGGCGGTTATTGAAATCAACTATTTCCGGTGAAAACAGGCGCATAAAGGTTCAGGTTTTCCATCTTTATTTCTTAAAAAGCCTTTAGACTGATATCCAGACTCTTTACTGAGTGCGTCAAAGCCCCCATGGAGATGTAATCCACTCCACACTCGGCTACAGCAGCCAGAGTTTCTTCGGTGATACCACCGGAAGCCTCCGTTGCATATTTCCCCCCAATCAATTGTACGGCTTCTCGCATGGTTGCATAGTCCATATTATCCAACATGATGTAGTCAATTCCCCCGACTTCAAGTACCTCCTTGACCTCTTCCAGGTTTCGAGTCTCGATTTCGATCTTTAAATCTAGACTGTTTTCCAAAAGATATTTTTTAGTCCGAGTGATTGCTTGTCGAATTCCTCCAGCGAAGTCCACGTGATTGTCTTTAAGCATGACCATGTCATACAATGCAAAACGGTGATTGACACCTCCTCCTATGTGGACAGCCCACTTTTCCATCAGTCGGAAATTAGGAGTAGTCTTTCGGGTGTCCATTAGGCGAGCCTTGGTGTGAAGGATAAGTTGGGTAAGTTGATGCGTCTTGGTAGCGATGGCGCTCATTCGCTGCATGCAGTTGAGCACCAAGCGCTCTGCCGAAAGGATTGACGATGCGGGACCCTCGACCGTAAGACCGATATCTCCTGCATGTACAGATTCTCCGTCTTTTTTTAATAAGCTCACCTGAATTTTTGGATCTACGGCCGCAAATATCATTTCAGCCATTTCTACTCCTGCCAGGATTCCGTCTTCCTTGATGATCAACCTCGCTCGGCCTATTTTCCCCTCAGGGATTGCAGATAGTGATGAAAAATCTCCTGGTCCGATGTCTTCTCTCAGAGCAGAGTGAATAAACTGCTGAAGTGATTCAGGGGTCAGGTAGCTTGGTCTCATGCTGCAAAAATAGCCAAATCACCGGGCTTGAGACCGAAATCTTTATGAGAAAATCAGCTTTTTACAAAATCAAGGCTGTAAACTTTCAGGGAATCCTCAATTTGAGAAGCTTTGATAAAGACCTTAAATCGGCCACTTCCACCCGAATATTCTCCCACATAGGTTCGGTGTGTCGAGGTAGTTTCACTTTTGAATATCAAAGAGAAATCAATCGGGGGATTTTTTTTAAAAAACTCTCTTAAAACTAATTCCGCTTGGGTTTTGGAGTAGTCGCCTTGTTGTCCGTTGATATTCAGCGATATACTTGGATTGAAATAGCGGGCTAGGTCACTGCTTGATCCGGATTCAATGGCTGATAGGATCGGATCTATCTGCGTAAACTCCTCGTCTCTAGGCTCACTTGGGTCCCAGAATAGGAGAATGGCAAATATGAATTTCAGCAGGAGCATGTGCCGACTTTTGCAAAATCCAAGCCAAAAAAAGTGCTTCGAAACTTGTTTTCTGAATTATAAGCGTTTACAAGACAACATTCTTCAGAAAGACTTTTCGGGAATAGTTTGGATTGAAATGTAATATATTTGCCCCATGGACAAGAAAGTTTTACTGATGATTTTGGACGGTTGGGGCATTGCGACCAACCCAGCGGTATCGGCAATCGACAAGGCCAAAACCCCTTTTGTAGATAGCTTATACACCAAATACCCTCATGCCAGGCTCGAAGCTTCCGGACTGGCCGTAGGTCTTCCCGAAGGTCAAATGGGAAATTCTGAAGTGGGTCACATGAATATCGGTGCCGGACGGGTGGTCTATCAAGATCTGGTCAAAATCAATCAAGCAGTCAAAAATGGGGAGCTCAATACCCATCCTGTCTTGGCCGAGGCTTTTGCCAATGTAAAGTCGAATAAGAAAAAAGCCCATTTTATCGGTCTCGTCTCGGATGGTGGTGTACATGCTCATATTGATCATCTCAAGGGGCTTTGTGATGCGGCTAAGCATCATGGGCTTCAGGATCAGGTATTTATTCATGCATTTACCGATGGTCGAGATACCGATCCCAAAGGCGGAATAAACTACCTATCCGACCTTCAAAATCACCTGAAAAACTCTGCCGGAAGAGTAGCCACGGTCATCGGCCGTTATTATGCCATGGATCGGGACAATCGCTGGGAGCGCGTAAAGCTCGCCTATGATGCTCTGGTCAATGGTGAGGGGGAAAAATCCAAAGACCTCCTAGCCTCCATCAAAAAGTCCTATGACAATAATGTGACTGATGAATTTATCCGTCCCATCATCCAGGCAGGCCCGAATAATAAGCCAATTGCAGTCATCGAAGAAGGGGATTTGGTGGTTTGTTTTAATTTCCGAACTGACCGGGGTCGCGAGATCACGCAGGTATTGACCCAGCGGGATTTTGAAGATTACAACATGAAAAAACTCCGATTGGACTACGTTACCTTCACTAACTATGACGACACCTTTACCGGGGTCAAAGTCCTTTTTGAAAAAGATAATCTCAACAATACACTTGGTGAAGTACTCGAGCGAGCTGGCAAGAAGCAAATCCGTATCGCCGAAACTGAAAAGTATCCCCATGTGACTTTTTTCTTTTCCGGCGGAAGGGAAAGAGAATTTGAAGGTGAAAGCCGCTTGCTTTGCCCATCACCCAAAGTGGCTACTTATGATCTGAAGCCCGAAATGAGTGCCTTTGAGATTGCTGCCAAAATTAACCCTGAGTTGAAAAAGAAAAGTGCCGACTTCATCTGTCTCAATTTTGCCAATGCAGATATGGTCGGTCATACGGGAGATTTTGATGCGGCTGTCAAAGCCTGTGAAGCCGTCGATGAATGTGCCAAAAGTGTAGTCACCACCGCATCCGAAAATGGATACACCACCATTGTCATCGCTGACCATGGTAATTCGGATATGATGATCAATGAGGATGGGACACCGAATACGGCCCATACCACGAACCTCGTGCCTTTTATTTTGGTTGATGAAAACGAACAAATTCCGGTCAAAGATGGAAAACTGGGAGATTTGGCACCTACTATTCTGAAACTTATGGGTGTGGAGATTCCCGCTGAAATGACTGGAGAAATCCTGCTTGCCTAATGAAACACAGATCAGTTATTTGGATAGGGCTGCTCCTTTGGGCAGCCTTTTCCTGTGAAGTCAATGAGCAAAAACTTTCTCCGGACAAACTGCCTTACTTTGATGTCAAAAGCTTTTTGGAACTCCAAATCACCAATTTGGGAGACTCAGCAAAGGTGCTGAAAACTTCAAGAATCAACGGAAAGGAAGAAATCACCGAGTTGGGCTACAGCCGTCAAGATTGGACCGAAGAGTTTGATGCTTTTTTCAAAGCAGACATCAACATTCCGGCTTTGGCCAGTTCTTACTCAACCGAAACCAAGCTGGATTACCTGATTCATCAGCTTCTGCCTGATGCCAAAGGAAAAGTCAAAGAGATCAAGGTGAAATATGTCAAAGACCTTCCCGCAGAGCTATCGTTCAAAATCGAGGAAAAAAATCTTTTCTTCCATTCGGTGACCTTTGGATCACTCTATCTCAATCAACTGACTCAAAAAATCGATCACTACACCATCGAAACGACTCAAAAGGTGGTTTTTCTCAAACCCACCAATATCAAAATCCAAGGGGTGGTTCGGTTGTAATTCCTGAGTTGAAAAAAGCCCGAGTGAAATTTCTTCACCCGGGCTTTCATTTTTTATTTGTCAAATAGCGGAGGCCGTTTTGTCTGCCAATCCGTGTTTTCCTGGATCAATCGACCCAGCATAATCAATTTTTCCTCATCAAATAAATTGGCCAAAAGCGTGATTGACGTGGGGCTTCCATTTTCTGTAAATCCATTGGGGAGGCAGAGTGCAGGATGCCCGGTGAGATTGGTGATCTGAAGTTGCTGACCGGCAAAGGAAGGCGTCACAATCACGTCAAATTCCTTCATCAAAGCGTGCATCTCCTCGATCAAGAGACTTCGCTGACGGCTCATTTGTACATATTCGACTGCCGGTATAAACCGCGCTGCCCGGAAAATATTCGGCCAGGCATTTCGATTTTGAGCGACGAGCTGATCATCCAGATCCAGGCGCGTCAGTTCGTCAAAGGCAGCTGCTCCCTCGACTAAAAGCATGTTGACGATCGGACCGGCATTGATGGTAGTTTTGAGTTCGAGTGGGTGGAGCTCGATGCCTTGATTTTTCAATACGTCCAAGACCGCCTGATCATTTTGGATATTGGGTCGATTTCCTTCAAAGAAGGGTTTGAAATAACCTACTTTCAGTTTTTTGATATCATTTTTGGCAGAATAATTAAATGCAGCTGGAATGGTAGATGCGTCTTTTTCATCCATTCCATTGATAATGGAAAGTACGATCGCATTGTCCAAGGTTGATCTGGAAATGGGGCCGATTTTGTCCATCGACCAGCTGAGCGCCATGGCTCCATGCTTGCTGACCCGACCATAAGTAGGGCGAAGTCCAGTTACTCCGTTTCGAGTCGAGGGAGACACGATAGAGCCCAAAGTCTCGGTGCCAATCGCAAAGGGCACCAATCCCGCACTGACTGCCGAGGCTGAACCTGCCGATGAACCGCTCGAACCCTGCTTCAGGTTCCAGGGGTTTTTGGTCACTCCTCCAAACCAAACATCACCCATTGCGAGAGCGCCGAGGGTGAATTTGCCTACCAAGACTCCACCGGCCTCATCCAGTTTTTGGACTACGGTGGCTGTTTCGTTGATCACTTGATCCTTGTAGGGCATAGCACCCCAGGTAGTTTTGGTGTCAGGTACTGCGAGCAGGTCTTTGATCCCGTATGGAATGCCATGAAGCGGCCCTCGATAGTTACCTGCGGCGATTTCCTGATCCATTTGTTTTGCCTTTGCGATAGCAGACTCTTCCAAGAGGCTTACCAGGCACTGCAGGGTGTCGGAGTAGGTTTTGATTCGGTTGAGGTAGATTTTGGTGAGTCGCTCAGAGCTGATTTGCTTGTTTTTGATCAGCACGGATAAGTGACTGACTGGAAGATAAGCGATATCACTTTCTTTTTCCGGAAGATCGACTTTGGCAGGCAGTCCCCAATCGAATGTCTTTTGATCTTGGCTAGGGTAGAATCCTTGTGGGAGTGGATTGAAGATCAAAGAAGGAGCTACTGAATTTTCCAGTTTGGTTTTCCTCAAGGTCTCAAAATTGTTGCGCTGATTGCCCAATGCGGTGATCATGCTGTCTTTTTCGGCAGGAGAAAAAGAGAGCCCGATCAAATCAGCCGCTGCATCGATCACGGGAGGGGTGATTTCACCGGCTTGCCTACCGGCTATAAATCCTAAAGTGGAAAAGGCCAGGCCTCCAATCAGGAGAATTGGCCAAGGGCGATGGTGGTTTTTACGGTTCATTGGATAGTTTTGTACCGACCAAACTTGAATGCCTTGAAGGTGTTTATTTAGCAGTAGAAAATCAAACCACCCATGGATCAAAACGCCGACTTTCCAAAATTCCCCATGCATTTCAGAGGCTTACTCCTCTTGACAGGGGTGTACACGATCTCTTGGTCAGCACTTTTTCGAATGATCGGTCCCGAGCTGATGCGTTGGTTTTCGATGGGGAATGAAAATTTGGAGTTGCTGCCCTATGCTGTCTTTGGTGCGACAGGTATCATTGTGGGGCTCACGATTTTCATGTCGGCTTTTTATCCGGTGAGTTGGGTTTGGCTGATATTGGCGGGAATCACCGGCAAATTGGTCACCGCGATTTGGTTTACCCTTGGTTTTGCTCCAGTGCTGGATTGGAATAAGCGGACCATTTTTCACTTAGTTTTCAATGAGCTGATCTGGCTGATTCCGCTGATTTTGGTTTTTCTCAGGGCGCTCCAAGTGAAAAATTACCTGAAAGAAACCGAACAGACTGACTAGTAGCAAGAAACTAAAAAATTGAAAAAGGCCATTCAGTTGATTTGAATGGCCTTTTTTGCTGAATTAAAGAATAATAATCAAAAGCAAAATGATGATGATCGCTCCCGTGGAAATGTAAATGCCGCCACTTGCTTTTTTTGCCTGAGCCTTCATGTCGCGGAGCTCTTCTCGGATTTCTTTCTTTTCGGCCTTACTCATATCCGAAAAATCCATCGCCTGAATCTCCGCGATGCGGGTTTCGATAGCGGCTAATTCTGCTTTTTGCTCCTCAGTGAGTTCTTTCTTGGGTGTGGGGCGCTCAGTAGGAGCAGCGAAGCCCAGGGAAACTACGAGGAAAAGTGAGAGTACTGCGAATAGTTTTTTCATGGTACACTAGTTTTGGTTAGGTAAGATCAACTTCAAATACGAAGCCAATTGTCCTGAAAAGGACGTTTCAATATATCCAATTCTCCCTTCATACGCTTGGAAATTTTGTACCTTAGGCCACTCTAAATTCCTCTTTTCATCCGAAAAAGCATACCTCATGTCTCAGAAGCAAGCCCATAAACTTTTTCTCCTCGATGCGATGGCTCTGATTTACAGGGCTCATTTTGCTTTTAGCAAAAATCCCCGAATCAATTCCAAAGGCCTCAATACCGGTGTGATGCTGGGTTTTACCAATACGCTTTTGGAAGTATTGGAAAAGGAAAAACCAAGCCATATCGCAGTGGCCTTTGACACCAAAGCGCCAACTTTCCGACACGAGCAGTTTGAAGCTTATAAAGCCAATCGCCTCGAGCAGCCGGAGGACATTACGAGTTCTATTCCCTGGGTCAAAGAAATTGTGAAGGCCTTCAAAATTCCCGTTTTGGAGATGGACGGATTTGAGGCAGATGACATCATCGGTACCATCGCCAAAAAGGCTGAAAAGGAAAGCTTCACGGTGTACATGATGACTCCAGACAAAGACTATGGTCAGATCGTCGATGACCATATTTTTCTCTACAAACCCGCCTTCATGGGCAATGGTGTTGATGTCATGGGGCCAAAGCAAGTCTGTGCCAAATGGGATATCGAGCACGTCGATCAGGTCAGGGACATTCTCGGACTGATGGGTGATGCGGTGGACAATATTCCCGGTATTCCCGGCATCGGAGAAAAAACTGCCGTAAAGCTCCTCAAAGAGTTTGGAACTGTGGAAGGACTTATTGCCAATGTGGACAAGCTCAAAGGCAAGCAAAAAGAAAATGTGGAGAAATTTGCCCAGCAGGGGTTACTTTCCAAAGAACTAGCGACCATCAAAATCGATGTTCCGGTAGATTTTGATGAGGTGGATCTGAGATATGAGGGATTTGACGAGGAAAAACTTCGTGCGATTTTTACCGAACTGGAATTCCGAACATTGGCGAGTCGTATATTCAAGGATTCCTCGGGGAAAAAAGCGGCGATCGCAGCACCGGCACAAATGGATCTTTTTGGAGCACCTGCTGCAGCGAGTCCTTCCGTCGAAGCAGAAGGTGAGGAGGAAGAAAATCTCCTACCAGCCGCGCCAGTGATTTTGGAAACTATTCACTCCAATGCCCATCATTACCACAAAATCAAAGGAAAAGAAGCCGTCAAAGAGCTAGTGGAGTTCCTGCTTCTGCAAAAAGAAATCTGCTTCGACACCGAGACCACCGATCTGGATGCGATGAAAGCAGAACTCGTTGGATTGTCTTTCGCCTACATCGAGGGAGAAGCTTACTATATTCCGGTCTCTGCTGACCAAAATGAAACGCAAGAAATCCTCGAACTTTTGCGCCCGGTTTTTGAAAATGAATCCATCCTCAAAATCGGTCAAAATGTAAAGTACGACATGCTGGTCCTGAAAAATTATGGCCTAGAGGTAAAAGGTACCCTATACGACACCATGCTTGCTCATTACCTTATTGAACCGGAAGGCAAGCATGGGATGGACTGGCTGGCTCAGCAATACCTGAATTATCGACCGGTTTCTATCACTGAGCTGATCGGGAAAAAAGGGAAAAACCAAGGCAATATGCGGGATGTGGACGAGGATGAAGTCACCGCTTATGCTGCCGAAGATGCGGATATCACACTCCGACTCAAGGGCAAACTCGACCCGATTATCCAATCCAATGGCCTGAAAAAGCTTTTTGATGAAGTCGAAAATCCCCTGATTCGGGTTCTCACCGACATGGAGTTTGAAGGGGTTCGGATCGACACGGGAAGTTTGGCGGATTTGTCGATTGCCCTGGATGAAGAAAGTAAGGAGATCGAAAAGCGAGTCTATGAACTTGCAGGGGTGCGTTTTAATCTAGCCTCTCCGAAACAGCTGGGTGAAGTGCTGTTTGAAAAACTCAAGCTCGATCCCAAAGCTAAAAAAACCAAGACCGGCCAATATGCTACCGGAGAAGAGATCCTGAGCAAATTGGCCGACGAGCATGAAATCGCTCAAGCCATTCTGGATTTCCGACAAATGGTCAAGCTGAAATCTACTTACGTGGATGCGCTTCCGACCATGATCAATCCCAAAACCGGAAGGATTCATACGACTTATAACCAGTTTGTCGCAGCCACAGGCCGACTTTCTTCCATCAATCCCAACCTGCAGAATATCCCGATCCGAACTTCCCGTGGTCGAGAAATTCGCAAGGCATTTGTGCCTCGGGACGAAAATCATGTCTTGCTTTCAGCAGATTATTCTCAGATCGAACTGCGCTTGATGGCAGCTTTTTCCCAGGATGAATCCATGCTCGAGGCCTTCCGAAACGGTCGGGATATCCATGCCACTACTGCCGCCAAGATTTTCAAAGTGCCTTTGGAAGAGGTCACTTCGGACATGCGTAGAAAAGCCAAAACAGCCAACTTTGGCATTATTTACGGGATTTCGGCTTTTGGTTTGGCGCAGCGACTTTCGATCCCTCGAGGAGAGGCAAAGGAAATTATTGATGCCTATTTCTCTGAGTTCCCTGCTGTGAAAGAATACATGGATGGAGCCATTGAGAAAGCCCGCAAGCATGAATACGTAGAAACCATACTCGGCCGCCGCCGCTATCTCCGCGACATCAACAGCCGAAATATGACTATGCGCGGCTTTGCCGAACGAAACGCCATCAATGCCCCACTTCAGGGTTCGGCAGCTGACCTCATCAAAGTTGCCATGATTCATGTACACGACTGGATGAAAAAAGAAAAATTAAAGTCCAAAATGATCCTCCAAGTGCATGATGAATTGGTATTTGATGCGCACAAAGACGAGGTGGATTTGCTCAAAAAGCACATTCCTGGATTGATGTCCAATGCCATCAAGCTACCAGTTCCGATCGAAGTGGAAGTAGGCGTGGGAACAGATTGGCTGCAGGCGCATTAAGCAGAGGCAAGATGTGAGATTTTAGACACAAGATGCAAGAGGGTCGAAGTAGTGTCAGGCTGAGCGTAGTCGAAGCCGATTTTTCAGAAAAGTTCTTTGTGTTTAGAATGAATTGCCTAGATAAGTGCTTATAATCAAGGATAAAGGAAAATATTTCAAGAGCGTCGTAAATCAAAAACTTGTACTGAGCGAAGTCGAAGTATCGTAATTCTTACCTCTATATGGCTAAAGTCAAAACCACCTTTTTCTGTCAAAACTGCGGTGCACAAAGCCCCAAGTGGCTCGGCAAATGCCCTGCCTGTGGGGAATGGAACACTTATGTGGAAGAAATTCTTCAGAAAGAAGAACAAGGAAAAGGCAGTTGGAAGCCTCAAGGTTCCGGACTCAAAAAAGCCAGTGTCCCCAAGAAAATCGCCGAGGTCAACTATGAGGAGCAACCTCGCTGGATCACTTCCGATCCGGAATTGGATCGGGTGCTGGGAGGTGGAATCGTGTCAGGTTCTTTGGTCCTTATTGGTGGCGAACCCGGAATCGGAAAGTCCACGCTGATGCTTCAGATTGCGCTGACACTGAAAGGGAAAAAAGTACTGTACGTTTCAGGTGAGGAAAGCGAAGCTCAAATCAAAATGCGGGCAGATCGCATGGCTGCCAAGAATCCGGATTGTTATGTCCTCTCGGAGACCAACACCCAACAGATTTTTCAGCAGATCGAAATCTTAAAACCTGACTTTTTGATCATTGACTCTATCCAGACACTGAATAGTCAGTATGTGGAGTCCGCCGCTGGTTCGGTTTCCCAAGTGAGAGAGTGTACCGCCGAGCTGATGAAGTTTGCCAAAGAGACCGGCACGCCTGTATTTTTGATTGGTCACATTACCAAGGACGGTTCCATTGCCGGACCCAAAGTTCTGGAGCACATGGTGGATACGGTCTTGCAGTTTGAAGGAGACCGACACCTGACCTATCGGATTCTCCGCACATCGAAAAACCGCTTTGGCTCCACCCACGAATTAGGAATTTACGAGATGCGTGCTGAAGGGCTGAGATCCGTAGCCAATCCATCGGAAATTCTCTTGACCCAACGGGAAGAAGTGCTAAACGGTGTGGCTATCGGCGCCATGATGGAAGGGAATCGACCGCTATTGATCGAAATCCAGTCTTTGGTCAGTCCCGCGACCTACGGTACTCCACAGCGAAGCAGTACCGGACACGATGCCAAGCGGTTGAATATGCTGTTGGCCGTGCTGGAAAAGCGTGGAGGAATGCGCTTGGGGCAGCAGGATGTTTTTTTGAATGTGGCAGGTGGCCTGAGAGTGGACGATCCTGGACTAGACCTGGCAGTGTGCGCTTCGTTGATTTCCAGCTATGAGGACACGCCTGTTTCGGAGCAGATTTGCTTTGCCGGGGAAGTGGGTTTGGGAGGAGAAATCCGTGCCGTTTCCCGAATCGAAAACCGAATCGCCGAAGCCGAAAAATTGGGATTTAAAAAGATCGTAGTTTCCAAATACGCCGTCAAAGGCTTAGACCTGAATAAGTTTAAAATACAAATCCTCCAGGTGAGCAAGCTGGAGGAGATGTATCAGTTGATTTTTTGAGAAGAGTATTCCCGATTATCTGGAAACAAATTCCTTGAGCTGCTCAAGTAATTGATCTCCTGAACTAGGGCGATGGATTCCCTCCCGGATCAATTTCCCTTCTTTAGTTATCAATAAATAAGTGGGAAACCCTGTGATATTGAGCTCCTTGTCAAACTGTTGATAGGCTTCTTGATCTAAGAAATAGTGTTCTCCCGCCAATTGGTATTTTTTGACTTGATTTTCAAAAGCTTCCCGTTCGGATTGACCGCAGATATAAGCGAAAACTACGCCTTCGGGTGCCTCTTTTTTCAAAATGTCAGCATTTTTGAATTCGCTGATGCAAGGCCCGCACCAGGTAGCCCATACATCGATGTAAATCACTTTGCCGGGATGTTTTTCCTTCAGCTGTGCAAGGACATTATCTGCAGATTCAGCGATAGCCACACCCTCCACAAATTTTGCGTTTTTGCTTCGCTCGAAGTCCTCGATCTTATTTTCGATGATTGCCAGAATGTTTGGATCGAGATTAAGCGTTTTTAATTCCTCTTGGATATCCTGTGGAATTTCTTTGCCAGAAGATTGGAAGTTGAGGTCGAGGTAGGTGGAGATAATGCTCGAGCGAGGTATGGATTCCATCCCTTCGATTTTCGCCAAAAAAAATGGCCATTGAACCTCTTGGTATAGCTCTGTGAATTTGCCCTGATAGGTTTTGGATAAGTTTTTAAACTCATCAGTGAGGACTAATTTTTCTCTCGGAGTCCCGGCTTTAATTTGCTCATACCAAGCCTTCACGGCTTCCAATTCAGTTTTGCTTAATTGCTGTTGCATTAAGAACTCATACCTTTTTTCATTCACCAGCTGGTTAAGCTTTTCGGATTCAGAAGGCTGCATCGGCATGGTAAATTCACGCATCAGACCTGCATATTCCGAGGCCATGAGATCCTCTAAATCATTTGATATCAAATTCTTAACCGCTTCTAGGTATTCGTCCGGAACATCCACTGGGGTTAGCCTCCCTTCCTGAATACCCGAATGGAGCCAAATGTACCGCATCAGTTCGTTGCCAGCATAGATTCGGGCATCTCTGAGATGAACCTCCTGCATCAACGGACTGACTGGAATCGAGTCAAAGTAATTCTTGTAAAAAGCCTCGTGTTTTTTCATCAAACCTAATCGGTAATCCAAAAAAGCCTCAGGATCCAGTGCTTTTTGCATGCTGTCAGTCATGAAATAATCCCTGATTTTCATAAACTCGGGATCCAGCAACCTTTTTTCCTCATTTTCAATGGCTAGATCTCCCATGAAGTCAATGCTTTTCACCTGAGTCCATGAGTCAATCCCGCTTCCAAATGAGCTTTCGTCCACGATCATGGCTTGTTTGGCACCGGGCTTGGTGAAATAGGTGAAAAATGCATTGCCGATTCGGACCATTACTTCTTGGGGATAGTCAAGTGGGAATATCACTTTGAATCGGCCCTTTTCATCTACCTCACCGAAAAATTGAAGCTGATCATCACTGAAGGCATGGTTGTAGATTATGGTAATCGTGGAGGCCATCTCTTCTTTAGGGAGGAAAACTCCCTGAAGGAGCACTTGATCCGCTTTGAAAAAATCATTCGAAACGTCAGTTTGGCCGACCTTACGATTTTTGAGATCGGTAGATTTGGAGGAGCGAACCGGTATTTCTTTGTAAGCTTCCGCTAAGACGGTTTTTTCACCAGAATTTTTGACTGTTAGGGTTCGGGTTTCAGAACCTTGGATCAGTGTAAAATTGCCATCTTCGCTAGCTTTCAGATCCCAAAGCTGACCCTGATATAGGGCAAAATCCTCCCCGATTGCCAAAATGAGTTCATTGCTTCCATCCGTGGAGTACCAACTTTGAAGTTCTGGTTTGAGAGTTGCCTCCTGTGAAATGGCCGGAAAGACTGCCAAGCTAAAAAGAAGGCAAAAAGAGATGAGTGTTGCTTTCATAGGTCAAAATATTTATTAGACAAGATATGAAAACAGAGCTGAATATCTGAGTTCTATTTATGTTTGAATTCACGCCATGGAAATTTCTCTCCATCAAATACCGCTTTTCCACTCTAGATTTGTAATCAAATTCTTATGTAGATGAAAGCACTCCTCACCATCGGACTTCTGGTCCTTTCCAACACCTTTATGACACTTGCCTGGTATGGTCATCTGAAATTTGCCGAATGGAAATGGTTTAGCAAACTCGGACTGGTCTCGGTGATTCTGATCAGTTGGGGGATTGCCCTTTTCGAATATTGTTTTCAGGTACCGGCCAATAAAATCGGTTTTTCAGGAAATGGTGGGCCTTTTTCCTTGGTCCAGTTGAAAGTCCTCCAGGAAGTGATCACCCTGGTAGTCTTTATGATTTTTACCCTGATCGCTTTCAAAAATGAGACCTTGAAGCTCAATCACCTGATCGGAGCTGTATTTTTGATTTTGGCGGTCTATTTTATTTTCAAAAAGTAAAAACTAACAGGCAACTTGCTTGGATAAATTCCCATCCAAGGGAAAAGCAATTATGGCTAACGTAGAAAAAAACCAAGACCTAACCCTCGACCCGATCGATTGGGAAGGAATGAGAAAATTGGGCCATCAGATGGTGGATGACCTGATTGATTATTGGGCAACTATCCGGGAAGAAAAAATCTGGAAGCCGATTCCGGCCGAGGTGAAGGCATTTTTGGACCAACCCATTCCGGAAAAAGGCCAAAGTCCAGAGAAAGTTTATGAGGAGTTCAAGCAGTTCATTTTTCCCTATAACAAAGGGAATGTGCATCCTCGATTCTTTGCGTGGATTCAGGGTACGGGCACACCTTTGGGGACCTTTGCCGATTTGCTTGCTTCGGGAATGAATCCAAACACGACCATTGGCGAGCATTCAGCGATGTACGTGGATCGGCAGGTGGTGAATTGGTGCAAGCAGCTGATGAATTTCCCAACTGAAGCTTCCGGGATTTTGGTCAGTGGAGGCTCTATGGCGAATATCACCGCGTTGACTGTGGCTCGAAATTCTTTTGGGGAAGAAAAAATCCGTCAGCGAGGACTTAAAGCTGCCTCTGCACAATTGGTCCTGTACTGCTCGGTAGAAACGCATTCCTGTATTCAAAAAGCAGCAGAAATCATCGGTTTGGGGACGGATGCAGTCCGGAAAATCGGAGTTAATGACCGCTTCGAAATGAATGTCGATGAGCTCGAAGTGCAGATTCAAGACGATTTGAATCAAGGACTTTTACCTTTTTGCATCGTGGGTACTTCCGGCACGGTGAACACCGGAGCGATCGACCCCATGGATGATCTGCTGGCAATGGCGAGAAAATATGGACTTTGGTTTCACGTGGACGGAGCTTATGGCGCACTGGCCAAATTGGACCCAAAATATGCAAATCGATTGAAGGCCATCGAAGAGGCGGACAGTTTAGCTTTTGACCTGCATAAGTGGCTTTATGTGCCTTATGAAGTCGGTTGCACTTTGATCCGGGATGCAAAGAAGCACCGGGAGGCTTTTGCGATCACACCCAATTATTTGCTTCAAGAATCGAGAGGGCTTTCCGGAGGCCTGGAGTCGATCAACAATTACGGATTTGAACTTTCACGGGGATTCAAAGCGCTGAAAATCTGGATGTCACTCAAGGAGCACGGCCGGGATAAGTATGTCCAGATGATCGCTCAGAATAACCGACAGGCTGAATATTTGGGGGAACTGGTCAATCACCATCCCGATCTGGAATTGATGGCTCCGGTATCGATGAGCATCACTTGCTTTCGGATGAAAAGAGAAGGTTGGGATGAAGATCAACTTCGAAGATTCAACCGGGAGATTTTGCTTCGGCTTCAGGAAGAGGGAATTGCCTCTCCCAGCTCGACGATCCTACTCGGCAAATACACCCTACGCGTGGCTAATGTGAACCAAAGAACCCGAATGGAGGATATGGACCTTTTGGTAAGAGAAGTGATTCGCATCGGGAACGAAATCAAAACAATCTGAGCAAAAATGTAAAAACAGTCGATTTGGCTCAATTTTCGCTGTTTGGAGACCAAACTTTTAAAACCTTTATGAAAACAATCAAACTATTCGCACTTGTATTGGGGCTAGCCCTATGGACTAATCTGGAATCCAAAGCACAAGAGATCGGTCTTCGTTTTGGAGACTTTTATGGCAACAATGTGGCCATTGATGGGATTTTTGCCACGGGAGAATTTAGTCGAATTCACGCAGACGTCAGCTTTGGGGGCAATGGACTGGGCATCGATGCGCTTTGGAATCCTATCTATGAGGACATTCCCGATACGGACTTGCAGTGGTATGCCGGTTTTGGTCCCTCCGTCTACCTCGCGGATAACTTCCGACTAGGTGCCGCCGGGGAAGTAGGTGCAGAATATGCTTTTTCCGAAGTCCCCATTACCATAGGTTTGGATTTTAGACCTTACCTTTTCCTTGTGGAAGTGACGGAGTTTAGGGCTGGTTTTGGTCTGAATGTACGCTGGAGATTACCATAAAATCTTTGATTTCAATACCTTTAAGCCGTTCAATTTGAGCGGCTTTTTTTATGCAACTACTGATCGAAGGCGAGTTTTTTCTGGAAAGATTCACGGGCAAAGGCGGTTGGACCTTCGTACGCTTGCCTATGGCCAAACTGGGAGCCAAGACTCATTTTGGGATGCTGAAGGTCTCAGGCAGTATTGATTTTTTTGAATTTGAAGGGAAAACACTTATGCCTATGGGTGAGGGATTTTTGTTTTTGCCGGTGTCGAAAGAAATCCGAACGAAAATCAAAAAAGAGGAAGGCGAAAAAGTTCAATTACGCCTCTTTCGGAATGGCATTCCGGATCAATTGACAGATGAGCTTAAAGATTGTTTGCTAGATGATCCCGGGAAACTCGAGCTGTTCCTCAGACTCCAAGTATCCGAACAATCCCGCTGGTTGGAAATCATTTACTCAGCAAGTGATGAAGAACAAAAAGCCGAACGAATCGTCCGGCTTTTGGAATTTTTGGGCAAATTGGTTTAAAATTCTACGATTATTCCGACAGTTGGAAGGAGTGTTCCGGCTGGATTGGAGATTTCCCTAAGTTGGTAGCGACTTGGATCATTTGGATCGATGGGGATATTTCCTTGAGCATCTCGGATACCAACTAAAAGTGGCGGCTGTTCCGCTTGGAAATTGTAGGCGTTTTGAATGTCAAAATACCAGTTGAGGTTCCACTTTTCGAAGAAATACTTCTTGTCCACTCTGAGGTCCAGCTGATGAAATGGCGCCAGTCGCACACCATTGATTCGGTTAAAGTCCAAGATTGCCGAATTGCGCAGGTCCCAATTTTGAATTAAGCTCGACGAGGCTACGTCATTTGGCGTGAAGGGTGTACCTCCGAGAAATCTCCATCTGGCCCCTAGCTCCCAGTTTTTCCCAAACCGCTTGCCCGCGGTCATACTGACTATGAATCGATTGTCCCAAGAGGAAGGGATAAAGCCCTCGGTATTGGGATTGGTAAATTCGCTACGAACCAAGGTCAGCGAGGCGATCCCGTAGAAATTGTTGAAAAGGCGCTGCTGAGCAAGAAATTCTACCCCGTAGGCACGCCCCTCCGAATTGGAAGCTACGGGCTCATTTCCAATCACGCCAAAGTCAGCCCCGAGATTGGCCAGAGAAATGCCATTTCGGAGTGAGGTGGGGTAATTACTGTACTTTTTGTAGAAAACTTCGGCTGTAAATCTCCGCGCTTTTTCGGGTACCAAAAGTTCAATTCCTCCGATCAATTGTGCATTTCTGATAAACCGGACATCGCTGTCTTGATTGACAAAATCACCCTCGTTGTTTTGGAAACCGAGAATGGTATAGGAAGGCTTTTGGTAATAAATGCCGGCGTTAGCGGTGACAAATAGATTCGGACGAAGCTGGTAAGAGGCCGAAATGCGTGGGCTGATTTGGTTAAGCGGATTGGAGGCAGTTTGGGCAAAGTCTGATCCATCCATTCGTATTCCTCCAGTCAGGAGAAGGCGATCTGCGTTGAAATTTTTACTGCCTGAGATAAAAGCACCGTAGGTATTGAAGTTTGAGATCGAGGAAATATCAATCACTCCACCGGTAGTAGAGAGGGTGGCTCGGTCAAAATTGTCAATCAGATATCGGGAATACTCATAATTGACGCCATACTTAAGGGTGTACCCTTTGCCAAAAATGCTGTTTTCAGCACGGAATTTATTTTCCGACTCTTGGGATTGATAGTTGAAAAGCAGGTTTGCCTCGGAGCTTTCGTCGTTTCCAGCGTATTTGAAAGACTCATTGTTCAGCATATTCCGGCTGAGGACAAAAGTCCAATAGCCATTTTCGCGGAATCGCTTGAGCTTGGCACCGGTGGCATAGTTCCACTGAGATTGGATCGGAAGTACCCCGAGAAGGTACTGACGTTCTTCGATTTCTTCCTGTGTCTGATTTTCGGGGATGTCAAAATTGAGTGCAAACTGATCAATCGCACCGATTCCGATAAAGGTCAGCTCAGTCTTATCGTTGATCTTGGTCGTAGTCTTAAACTGAAAATCATTGAAAGTCGGCAAGAAAGGCAAGCCGATTATCCGAAATAGGCCCTGTAAATAAGAACGTCTTGCAGAGACCAAATAGGTGGTCTTTGGCGATAAGGGACCTTCATTGGAAAGTGTGAGCTCGGAGGCACCCACGGTCAACTGGGTGAACATTTTGTCTCTTCGTCCTTCCTTGAGTTGGATTTCAAAAAATGAACTCAAGGCATTCATCCGGTTTGCAGGAAATCCACCTGCGATCAGATCTACACTTTTGATCAAGTTGACATTGAGAATCCCCACAGGTCCACCGGAGGAGCCTTGGGTGGCAAAGTGGTTGATGACGGGCACTTCGATCTCATCCACGAAAAATCGGTTTTCATTTGGTGCCCCGCCACGGATCAAAATATCATTTCGGAAGCTCGGTGTGCTCGCTACGCCTGGAAGGGCCTGAATCACCCGAGAAATGTCCCGGTTTCCACCGGGATAGCGTTCGATTTCATTGGTATTAAGCTTTCTTACCGACAGTGGGGTTTCTTCCGATCGGGTAAATTCACTGCTCACTACTACTTCCGAAAGTTCGGCAGCATCTTCGCTCAGGCTAAAGTCCAACTGTACTGGCCTAGCCAGTGTTACCTGCACTTCATAGGCGGTGGAGTTTTTATAACCTACAAAGCTCGCTCGGACATTATACAGTCCCGGAGGTACATTTTGGATTTCGTAGTTGCCATTTTCATCCGAGATCGCTCCCAAATCAGTGTTTAGGATTAGGACATTGGCAAAAGCCACGGGTTGGTTATTGACTGGATTGGTGATTTTTCCTCGGATGATTCCCTGCGAAAATGTCTGGGAAATCAACATGAAAAGGGCTGAGAAAAGCAAAAGTGTTCGCATCAATAGTTGGTTTTTAAAGCTAAATCGAATACCGGTAATCGAAGTTTATTTATTTACAAAATTTTGACTTTCGTCAAGCTTTTCAGGCAGGATGTCCTTCTTTTACTCTCCAAAGTCTCCACCAAGGTGTCCCCGGTGAGTCATGATGCTCATAGTGGTAGCCAAAAAAATAGCAGCTCAGAAAAGCCCAAAGGTGATTTTTGCCTTGAGAATTGGAGTGGTGTTTATTGTCGCTTTCTCCCTTGTGAGGAAGATAGGTGCCAAAATAAAAGAGTTGAAGCGTGGATAAAATAGCCGGAAGCATCCAGAAAATGATCAGGTTTTCTGTGGGCAAAAAAAGCTTTAGAATATTGAAAGTAATCGCCATCAGCAATATCTGCCAGATAGTTACGTACTGCCGAATGAAGCTTAGGTACCAAGGGAAAAACCGCTCTGAAGCATGGTAATCCGGATCTCTATCAGTAGCCACATGGCGATGATGCTCGTGGTGCTTGGGGAAAAGCTTCCAGTAGAAGTTGTAAGAAAAAAGCATTGCAGCGATCCATCCTGTGAGATGGTTTAGTTTTTTGTGAGCAGTGACTACCCCATGCATGGCGTCATGTGCCGTAATGAAAAGGCCGGTGTACAGATGCATCTGAACTAGAATAGCCAGATAGGTGAGCGGGGAAGTCCATGAAAACTCCCATTTCAGCAAAAACACTAATGAGACTGCCCAAATGACGATGATAGACCATCCTATCACGAGACCTTTGGGGTCGATCGTGGCTGTGTGGCTTCTCGTTTTGCTCATGGATCAAAAAGTCAGTATTCGCTCTTTTACTTGCTCCATCAGCCACATCGGAGTGGATGTGGCCCCACAGATTCCTACTGTTTCATTGGGAGCAAACCAGCCTTCTTCGATTTGATCGGGATTGGAGACAAAGTAAGTATTTGGATTTTTTTCCCTGCAGACGTTATAAAGTACCTTTCCGTTGGAAGATTTAGTTCCACTTACAAAGACAATTTTGTCAAATTTCTCTGCAAAGTCTCTCAGTTCTTTATCACGATTAGATACCTGACGACAAATGGTATCATTGGTATTGACTGTGATGCCATTTTCCGTCAGGATAGAATTGATTTCGTAAAATTTATCCGTGCTTTTAGTCGTCTGACTATATAGTGTCAGGTTTTTGGGTAAGGTTGGAATATCCAATTCTGAAATGTCCTGAAATACGACCGCTTTGTTATTGGTCTGACCGAGTAGTCCGATCACTTCGGCATGTCCATGCTTGCCGTAGATATAGATTTTTTCGTCTTTGTCAAATGAGTTTTTGATCCGATTTTGAAGTTTCAAAACTACGGGGCAAGAGGCATCGATCAGCGTCAGGTTATTTTTGATGGCTAGTTCATAGGTAGAGGGAGGCTCACCATGTGCACGAATGAGGACTTTTTCGTCACGCAGCCCATAAAGATCTCCATGGTCGATGATCTTAAGACCTTTGCGAGTGAGTCGATTGACCTCCTCATCATTGTGCACGATATCTCCAAGGCAATACAAGTAGCCTTGCTCATCGAGGATTTCTTCGGCCATTTCGATAGCATACACCACTCCAAAGCAGAAGCCGGAGTGATCATCGATATGTACTTGGAGATTTTTCATAGCCTTCTAATCGTCAGGTGAGTTGAATTGTTTTTTGACTTCTAAGATGCTCAAAGAAGCTGATATTCATCAGAAATAGCGTCATGGAGTAAATCGTATCCTCAACGGGAACCGTCCATATTCGAATTCCGAGGTTTTCAGCATTATTGTAAATGACCACAGGCTCGTCGGTCATACCGCCAGTCAATATGCCATTGCAAACCATAAGCGGAATCAAGTGTACCAGATAGGCGAAAATAAACCTACCTAAATAGCGGTCTTTGAAAATTAAGAAATGGGTGAGCAAGGCCGCGGATCCTATGATGAAATTGACCGAAGTGTACCACTTGTCAAGGTTTAAGACGCCCATGAAAAAGAGGAAGGGTACCAAAATCCAGACAAATGGTTTGCCCAATGGCTGGAAGTAGTCTTTTGGGAAAAAGTAGATCAATACTTCGTAAATAAACACACAAGCAAACGGGATGATAAAAAAGAAAAGAATTTCTTCAACAGGAAGATTACCCACAAAAAAGCCCGTGATATAGGTGTGATTAAATTCCCAAACACCGATTTTGGTAAACCAAATATCCCAAACGATAAATAACAAAGCTGTAATCAGCATACCGGGAAAAAGCTGACCCCACTTGGTAGCATATCGGATCCTATGCTCGAAGGACTGCGCCAGAGGATATGAGATCGCAAAAAGCAAGACACCGAAGTAGAGGTATTTTTCCATCAGAGTATGCCGAGTTTGGTTTCGAAGTAGGTTCCAACCAGAAGAGAAAGCTTTTGGGAATTCGGAATGCGTACTCGTTTCTGAGTGATTACTTCCGGAGACAAGCCCTTGATTTTATCAAAAAGCTTTTGGTAATAGAGGTAGGCGACACGCACGCCCAATTTGGCTCCGGCAGGAAGACGCTCAATTCCAATCAGCGAATCGTTGAAATCCTTCTGAATATCCTCCTCGATCAATGTTTTGGCTGATTTGTCAAATCGGGTGAAGTCCACTCCCGGGAAATAGACCCTGCCACGCTCTTCATAGTCACTTTTGATATCCCGAAGAAAATTCACCTTTTGGAACGCAGCACCAAGTTTACACGCAGGTTCGCGAAGCCGCTCATACATGGCCTGATCTCCTTCACAAAAAACCTTCAGACACATCAGCCCGACTACCTCAGCAGATCCATAGATGTACTCATGATATTTGGAGTCATTATAGGTTTTGAAATCCAAATCCATCTCCATGCTATGGAGGAAGGCCTCGATGAGATCCTTGTCGATCTGGTATTTATTCACCATCAGCTGAAAGGCATGCAGGACTGGATTCAGCGAGATCCCCGTATCGATCGCATCGTAGGTGTCTTTTTTGAATCGATCCAGCAGGGCTTGCTTGTCTTTGTCATGAAAGGTATCCACGATTTCGTCAGCATAGCGGACAAAACCATAGATCGCATAGATCGGAAGATGAAACTTTTTGTCCAGGGTTTTGATCCCCAGCGTAAAGCTCGTGCTGTAGCGCTGAGTGATCAGCTTGCTGCACTCAAGGGTGGTTTGGTCAAAAAGCTCAATTGCGTTCATACTTTTAATATACCAGAATGTTTACAGATTGTTTTCTTTCATCACTTCTCTGGCTACTACTCCCCCTGAAATAAGAGAGGGAGGAACACCCGGCCCCGGCACGGTCAACTGTCCTGTATAATACAGGTTTCGGACCTTTTTGTTTTTCAGTCCAGGCTTCAAAATGGCGGTTTGAAGGAGTGTATTTGCCAGTCCATAGGCATTACCTTTGAATGCATGGTAGTCTGACTTAAAATCGCTGTGGGCATAGGACCTTTTGTAGACTACATGAGATCGGATTTCCTGTCCTGTAATCTTTTCCAATCTGTCCATGATTATGTGATAGTATTTTTCCCGCATTTCTTCGGTATCCTCCAAGTCGGGTGCCAATGGAACCAATAAAAAGAGGTTTTCCATACCCTCAGGTGCTACGGTAGGATCTGTAATCGAAGGGACTGAAGCGTAAAATAATGGCTTTTCCGGCCACCTTGGATTAGTATAAATAGCATCTGCATGGGGTCCAAGTGGCTCATCAAAAAAGAGGTTATGATGGCGAAGATTGTTCAGCCGCTTATTCACTCCCAGATAAAAGAGGAGGCTGGATGGTGCCATGACTCTCTTGTCCCAGTATTTTTCGGAATAATTACTGTATTCGGAAGGGAGAAGCCTACGATCCACATGGTGGTAGTCTGCGCCTGCTACAATGATATCTGCATCCACCACCTCTCCCGAAGTCAGATGGAGTCGCTTCGCAAGACCGTTTTTTACATCGATCCGCTTCACCTCGGTATTGTACCGGATTTTGACACCTTTTTCTTCTGCCAAAGCCACCATTCCCTTGATGATCTCATGCATTCCCTTTTTGGGGTACCAGGTACCCAAAGCAATATCCGCATAGTTCATCAAGCTATAAAGTGCGGGAATGTTTTCCGCTGTTTCTCCTAGAAAAAGAACAGGGAACTCCATCAGGCGGATGATTTTGTCATGACTGAAAAATTTCCTGACATGCTTAGACATCGACTGGAAAATATCCATTCGGATCATGTCCACCAGCAAACCCGGTGAAGCAAATTCTAAAAGGGATCTACTTGGTTTTTTGACCAAATCATGAATGCCTACTTCATATTTATACTTGGCCTGTGCTAAAAACTTATCCAAATTGGCTCCGGCTCCAGGCTCTATTCGGTCAAGCATGGACTTAAATTCCCCAAGATCCGCCGGAATATCGAGGACGTCCTGCTCTCCATAAATGACCGCATAGGATGGATCCAAGCGGATCAGATCATAATAGTCGGATGGTTTTTTGCCAAAGTGGGCAAAGTAATTATCGAAAACATCAGGCATCCAGTACCAGCTCGGACCCATATCAAAAACAAACCCCTGGTGCTCGAACTTACGCGCTCTTCCACCGGGGGAGTCATTTTTTTCTAATAGGGTGACAGTACAATCTGTCTGGGCTGCCAAATGCGTAGCTGCTGAGAGTCCGGCAAATCCAGACCCTATCACTACCACTTGTTTTTTTGACATTGAATTAATTTTTATGCCTGTATACAAAGAGCTCTTCTTTGAGAAGCTTCCGGGCAATATGGATTCTATTCTTTACAGTTCCAATCGGGATTTGAAGCTTATCTGCAATTTCGTGGTATTTGAAGCCACGGAAGTGCATCATAAAGGGTGTCTTGTAGACGTCATCCAGATTTTCGATAGCAAACTGGATATCATCCATGGCAAAACTTCCATAAGCTCCGTTTTCGATCAGGCTATCACTGGAGTTGATGTAGTGAAGATTATCTGTAGTGTCGACAAAAGTACCTCTTCTTACCATTTTCTGATAATTGGTAATGAAGGTGTTTTTCATGATCGTGTAAAGCCATGCCTTGAGGTTAGTACCTTCGGTGAATTTATCTCTATTAGTAAAAGCTTTGACCATCGTGTCCTGAAGCAAGTCATTGGCATCATCCACGTCTCTGGTCAACTTCATGGCAAAAGGCTTAAGTGAGCTGGAGAGCTTATCAAGCGAGTAGCTAAATTCTAGAGTTGTCATGGCTTTTGTTTTTGTTTAACCAAATCTAGTAAGTATTAAACAAAATGCAAGCGGTTTGTTGAATTATTTTTTTTATTAATTAAACAAAAATAGCTAAACGGTCAAAAAGTGCCTTGAATTGGTGTATAGACATAAAAAAGGCAACCCTTCTGGGGTTGCCTCTTTCTGAATTTTTACGAAGTGCTCTATTTTTCTTGGGGCACTTGTTCCAGTTCTTCTACAAACTGCTTGATGTCCCTGATGTAATTCATCTGTAAAACATTAGCAGGCAACTTGATATCCTGCCCGATTACCTGATAGCCGCTGACGATAATTTTCGATTTTGAAAACCGGTCTGCCAAGGCATTGATGTAGTCCTGCACGTATTCAGATGCCGGAGAGGTAGTGATCACTGTGACCAAAAAGTCCGGCTCATGGATTCGATATACGGCCAACAGGTCATCGTTGGGAGTGCTTTGACCTAGATAGATGACTCTGTGACCTTTGGATTTGATCAGGTAATTGGCAAAAAGCAACGAAATCTCATGAAGTTCACCTTCAGGAAGATAGAGCAAGAACTTTTTTCCACCCTGCTGAAAGGATTGCCTGTCTATCGCTACGATGAGTTTCTGCCTGACTAGGTTGGAAATGAAATGTTCTTGGGCAGGATTGATAGCGCCGGTCTGCCAGAGTACGCCGATCTTGGACATGAAGGGATAAATGATATTGAGCATAGTCTGCTCAAAACCCAGTTTTTCAATATTGCCCTCGAGAACTCGATCAAATCGCTCCTCGTCCATTTCGATCATGGATATGGTCAAAGCATGAATCTGATCATCGTGAGTAAGTGATCGCTCGGTCAGCTTTCTTACCTCTTCACGGATTTCAGGCATTTGCATCGAAGCGATTTTGCTGATTTTGTATCCATTGTCATTCAGCAGAGCGACATTGAGGATGAGCTTAAGATCATCATCGTCATAGTACCGGATGTTTGTATCCGTACGCTTCGGATTGAGCAGACTGTAGCGCTGCTCCCAAATGCGGAGCGTGTGGGCTTTGATCCCAGAAAGCTGCTCGAGGTCTTTGATTGAATAAGTACTCACTTTTCTTCTTCTTTAAAGAATTCTTTGGGGACTACGAAAAGGCCAAAAGAGACCGCATCGTCTTTTTGGTTGGTTCTATGATGAGCTTGATGCGCTTTGAAAATTCCTCTTAGAAAAGGATTCTTGGGCCTGCCAAACCACTTGAGCCTACGGTGTACCAATACATCATGGAGTACAAAATACAGAACTCCATATAGACTGATTCCCATCCCGATCCAAAACCGATAGTCCAGTTCACTCACTCCCAAAACGATAAGAATGACGGCTATCCCTCCGAAAAGTAGAGAAAATAGGTCATTCAACTCAAAAAAGGAGTTAGAGGGCTGATGGTGGGTTTTGTGAATCATCCAAAGCGGTCCATGCATAAGGTACTTATGAATAAACCAGCCAGAAAATTCCATCGCTGCAAAACCAACCAAAATAAATCCAATCGCTTTGATCATCTTGTGTATAACCTGAAATAATTGAATTTGTTAAATCTTATTTTTAGCTCTTATTGACAATAAAATTTCATCTACCAAGCTCACTAATTTATCACATCAGAAGAGTGAAATTCAAAAGGGTAAAAAACAAAATCAAAGCCATCCAAAGCCAAGCTGAAATCGGATTTTCCTTTTCGAAATTTGCCTTCCTATAGATCAGGTGAATCAAAAAAGATACTCCAAACCATCCTGCATAATTGCTCAATGGAATTTCTTCCCACTTCCAAGCCCACATATCCAGCTCTACTGCCACGGGCTCTATGATATAATCGATTGCCGTCATAGCAAATGCCCCCAACACAGCTGCATAAATATCATTGGGAACTGTTCGAAATAAAACCCCTGTCGTATAGGAAAGAATAAACCAGTTGACCCCGATAATGATCGGCACATCCCAAAGCTTGGGTCCTAAAGTCGGCCCATATACATAGTCTCCGAAGAGGTATCCTGTGTGAATTCCGATTATCTCTGAACCGAACCCCAACCAAAATGCTGCTGCTGCATATATTGGAAAGGCGTCATTCCAGCCTCGATGAAAGAAAAGCAAAATAAATAGTGAACTGAGAAGTTGCACGGGTGTGAGTTGGAGAAACCAATCTTGATACTCAGGAAGACTCAAACCCACAATACCGACTCCATGAAGAACTACGATAACCACTTTGGCAATCAGCAATCTGGAAACGTGTGACTTTCCTCGGGAAGGAACTACTTTATGCATAGCTGTCTGGGTGGGCAAAGTTTATTTTGGGATTTCTAACTTTGCGCGCTCAATTATTGTTAGCAAAACAAACAAATAAAAATCAAAACCCCAGCTTATGATACTTTATAACATCACGATCAATGTGACCTCCGATATCGAACAAGACTTTATTTCTTGGATGAAAAGCACCCATATTCCGGAGGTTTTGGCTACGGGAATGTTTGTGGAGCATCGGTTTTACAGACTGCTGCATGAGTCAGAAGATGGCTCGGTCAATTATTCGATTCAGTTTTTTACCGAAACTATGGACAAAATGATGGAATATGAGCGTAACCATGCCCCGGCCCTACGTACCAAAACCCGTGAGCGCTACCAGGACAAAGCTGTTTCGTTTCGCTCCTTGCTTGAAACCATCTAAATCATGTCCAAAGCTATCAAACTGCTTATCAGCCTAGCTCTTCCTCAATTAGTTGGAGGGTTGGGTGCTTTATTTACCTTCTCATCAGTGAGGGATTGGTATTTGACGATCAATAGACCCAGTTGGAATCCTCCCAACTGGATTTTTGGGCCGATGTGGACCACGCTGTATGTATTGATGGGAATCGCTTGCTATCTGATCTGGAAAAGCGAGCATCCACATAAAAAGCAGTTGTTGACCTTTTATTTTGTCCAATTGGGGCTCAATGCCCTTTGGTCTCCTGCTTTTTTTGGAGCCGAAAGCCCGATTTTGGGTTTGGTGGTAATTATCCCGCTTTGGGTGATGATTTTGATTTGTATCCTTCAGTTCAAAAAAGTCAGTACTTGGGCTTCGGGATTGATGGTTCCTTACCTGCTTTGGGTGTCTTTTGCGACAGCCTTAAATGCTGCCATTTGGTGGTTGAATTGAAAACTGGTTTGATTCTCCCTTACCAAAAGGTGTCCAGAAAGTAAATCAAAAATTGTACTTTTAGCTTATGATCAGCTTGTTTGAGGATAAAATGGAAAAGTTAAAGGCAATTTGTGAAAAGCATTTTGTTGAAAAACTCTTTGTTTTTGGATCAGTCTTGAGGTCGGATTTTACGGAAAATAGTGATTTGGACTTTGCTGTTTTGCTCTCAGAAGAACTTGACCCTCTTACACACGGAGAGTCATTTTTGAATTTGATGAATGATTTAGAAAAGCTCTTTCAGAAAAAAATAGATTTAGTTTCCTATAGGGTAATCAAAAATCCGATTTTTAAAAAAGAATTGGACCAAACCAAAGTTGAGCTTTATGCCGCCTAGGGAGCTACTCAAGTTGATTTTGGATATTGAATCAATAATCTCAGAGATAGAGGAGGTGATTGAAATCAGCTACAAGGATTACAGCAAATTCTGTAATAATTTTTTAGCAGTCAGGACTGTAGAAAGGAATTTGGAAATAATAGGCGAAGCTGTGAGGAAGATGCTTCTTGTCGATCCCTCACTTCAAATATCATCTACCAGGGATATAATCGGATTGAGAAATATTCTTGCGCATGCCTATGATGCAATAGAGCCTACTACCCTCTGGAAAATCATTATTAAAGATCTTCCCATTCTCAAAGATGAGATTGGAAAAATAAAAGGATAAAAAAAAACCAGGCTTTGTCGGCCTGGCTTTTAAAGTTATTCTTTCACCGAAGTGGTCACTTTTGGAGCTTCCTTCGTCCACTGACTTACGTCAAGTTTGCGGGGAGTCGGCAGGATTTCATCGAGCGTGTTTCCATCGTAAACCCGTCCATCCTTCACCACATGGGTGATGGTATTGGTGTTTCGGATGTTTTCCAAAGGATTTTTATCCATGATGACCAAGTCGGCCAGTTTGCCGGCCTCGATACTTCCGAGTTCCTTATCCAGGCCAAGTGATTCGGCTCCCAAAATGGTAGCTACTCGAAGCGCATCCATCGTACTCATGTCGCCACTCGCCACAGACCAAAGTTCCCAATGGTAGCCCAATCCCTGAAGCTGACCGTGTGAACCCACACCAGCCAATCCACCTTGTTTTACGATTGAATTCACACCTTGAGCATGCTTTTGGAACACGTGATCCTCCGGAGCAAACCATCCTCCCAATCCGCCTACTCTCCTTCTGGCTTTTTCATTGAGCTCATTATAAGGCGTAAATCGGTTAAGCTTCGGATCATGAAGTGGGCTTTCGGTGGTGTAGTAGTAGTTTTCTGCCCAAGGACCTCCATACGATACCAACAAGGTTGGAGTGTATGCCATTTTGCTTTCAGCAATGGTTTTGGTCACATCACTGTACAGCGGGAATACCGGAATGGAGTGCTCGTGTCCAGGGTAGCCGTCAAACAGTTGGGTCATGTTGAGCTTGTAATCCAATCCACCTTCCGTAGTAGGCATCAATCGCTGCTCTTTGGCGGCCATGATCACCCACTGACGATGCTGTCGATTTCCGACCAGGTACATCTTGATGTACTGGGTATTGAAGTACTTGCTGTACTGCTTGAGGATGTTTTTGGTTTGATCCAAGGATTTTAGATTATACATCCAATAGCCCACACCCGGTCCGGTAGAATACACCCGTGGTCCTGGAACCATCCCGGCCTCTACCATGTCACCATAAGTCAACACGTCGGTAGTGGCAGTCTGTGGATCTCGAGTGGTAGTGACCCCATAAGCCAAATTAGCTGCATAGATCCAAACGGAGTTTTTGTGTAAGCCCCAAGTCGGCCACATATGGGCGTGGGTGTCGATGAAGCCCGGAGTAATGGTCTTGCCCGAGACATCGACGACCTTAGCAGATCCAGCGTCCAAGGTTCCTGTTTTTCCGACGGCCTTGATTCGGTTGTTTTCAATCAGAATGTCTCCGTTTTCAATGACTTCAGAACCATTCATGGTCACGATACGGGCATTTTTCAAGAGGATACTTCCTTTAGGGGTGTCCTTTGCAAAAAAGACTTTCACCTGATGCTCAGCCGGCTTGTAGGTTTCTTTTTCCTTAAGCTGTGCCTTGTGGAGGCTATCTGCTTTTGCCAAAGTTTTGTCAGCTTTAAATAGCGAGTCGATTCGCTTTTTATCGGCCTTGGCCAGGGAATCAGCCAATTTTACTGCATCTTCTCCTTTGGCTTTTAGCGTAGCTACACTGTCGGCATCTGCAAGGGTTTTGGCCTTCTTGGCTGATTTGACAGAATCTTCGACAAATTCAGCCCGCTCGATATCATAGACCCAATGTCCATTTCCAAGTGACCAATGGACTTTTTTACCATTGGACTCCCAGGCTGGCCATTCCCCACCAATCTCCGTCAGCTGTCGGGATGGGAAATTGCTTGCACTGGGTTCTGAGACATTGATAGTAGGAACTTTTCCAGCTGTAGGAATCGTGACTACATAGACATTGTTATTGACTTGGGCCAAAGCTTTGTTTCCAACTGGAGCCATTAAGATCGTACTGGCGCTTGCAGGCATCATCTGTGGCTCTCTGGCGCTGGCACTTGCAGGCAGCATGCAATAGTTGACTGCATCGGCATTAGAATAAGGTCTTCCCATGATGTATTTGACGTCAGCAGGGCCATGGTCATGTCCGGAATGATCTTCTCCATCACTTGCCACTGACCCAAATGGGGTAATGCCAGTGATTTTTGCCAATTGCTTTTCATCCGTTCCATCCCATTTCACACTCAAGAGTGTGCCGCCGGGACCATTAAGAAATATTCTGCTCGTGTCTTGGGTAAAGTGTGCATTGCCATAGTTTCCGGCATCCATGATTTTTCTTGAAGGTCCTCCTGCTGCAGGTATCCAAATCATTTCTGCTTCAGATCCATTTACAAATGGACCTTCTGCTTCGATTTGAACTCGATTTGGTGCTTTGAATACGACAATCCGATTATTTGGTCCCCAGGAAGGACTGGAGTACAAGGCATTTTCGGATGAAATTTTGGTAATTGAGCCGTTTCCAGCCAAAGAAGCTTTGTATAAACTACCTCCATTTTTCTCTTCCCAGGTGACAAATGCCAGTTGGGTCCCATCCGGGCTCCAAGTAGGCATGGCCTCTGTAAATTCATTTTTGGTGACTCGTTTAGGATTACCGTTAGGATAGTCCATCACATAGAGGCGGTTCAAAGCGGTAAAGGCCAGCTTCTTTCCATCAGGAGAAGGAACGGCATCCCGGATTTGAGTGGCGAGTTTATGGGTAGTGTCTTTGATGGCATAGTTGAAGTACAACCGTGGTCCCATGGCCAGCTTAACATCGGCTTCGAAGGGGATTTCGGTTGCTGCACTTCCGTCCACGGGGAGTTTCCAGAGTTTTCCCCCATAGGAAGCGATCAAGAATTTGCTATCAGGCGTGAATGCCATGGCAGGAAGTACGCCTTGGGGAGCGATGGATTCCTGCTCATCTCGCTGCACGGGATAGGCAAGCCATTTTTCATCTCCAGTTTGCATGTTGCGGATGACCAAGCCGGTCTTTTCCTGCCATCTCGAGCCATACACCATCCAATTTCCGTCTTTGCTCAGGGTAGGGGTGAAAGCCGAGCCGTATCGGGAAGTGATGCTGGTGATTTTTCCTTTATCAAAATCGTAGGTGCCGATTTGGTACTGAGGCAAGGTGGCGTTGTAGTTCCAGGAGCCTGTTCTCCAAGAGAAATAAACCTTTTTGCCATCCGGACTGACAAAAGGATCTATGGTTTTCATAGAAGCAGGGTTCTCATTGAGCTGGATTCCTCCACCGCCATCGACGTGATACATCCAGAGTTTGGAGATTCTGCGGCCTTTGGAGACCACAATGTAGTCTCCGTCCGGAGTCCAATGTGCGCCAGGGACATCGCCGTTTTTGTCTTTGGTCACTTGGACCGTATCCTTTTTCTCCATGTCGATGTACCAGAGATTGTCATTTCCTGCACGGTCTGAGGTGAAGAGGATTTTTTTTCCGTCAGGAGAATATCTTGGATGAGTCTCATAGGCGATACCTGAGGTGATCGGGGTAGCTTTTCCTCCTTCCATAGGAATGGTGTAAATGTCTCCCATCAGGTCAAACGCGATGGTTTTTCCATCAGGACTTACGTCCACACTCATCCAGGTGCCTTCTTGAGTGGTGAATTTGACTTCACGCTCAGGCTTGAGCGGAAGATCTTTGAATTTGGGATAGTTCAGAGAGTCTTTTTTGGTACTATCCGCAGCGGTGGTGGATTCTAATGATGAGTTGGAGAAAAACATGTCAGTAGATCTGGGCATGATCGCCGCAGTGCTGACCGTAATTCCCAAAGCCAACAATAGCGCCGGTTGGGTCAGTTTTTTCATACACATTTGGGTTTGGGTAATGAATCTAAGAGGAAGATTTGGTATTTGGAAAAAAAGGTGTGCTTATGCCAAAAAATTGATCGCTATCGAACATAATTTCCAAAGAAAGTATGGTTACTTGTTATCATTCTAGAACCTCATGGACCTTTACCGGAAGCGCTTTGTTTTTGAGAATCATTTCTCCGACTTCACGGGTTTGGAAGCGACCATTGAGAGATTGCTCACATCGGTCAAGAATGAGGATCTGATCCGCATTGGCGGCAGATTGGAGTCTTGAAGCAATATTGACCGCGTCGCCGATAACGGTATAGTCGAGTCGTTTGAGTGATTTGGAGCCGATATTTCCAGAGACCATTTCTCCGGAATTGATGCCGATGGAAACCTGAGGCTTAAAGTGGGATTTTTCTGAATACTCAGGAATGGCTTTCATTTTATTTCGTATCGATTTGCATGCGTTGATGGCTCGGGCCAAGTGGTCAGGCCCTTGAAAAACTGCCATTACTGCATCACCGATAAACTTGTCCACGCTTCCTTTTTCTTCTATGATCTCTTTGACCATGAGGTCAAAGTATTCATTGAGCAGAGTGACCACAGTATTGGGATCTTCGTTTTCAGATATTTTGGTAAAACCGACCAAATCTACAAAGGCCACCGTGGCTTCTATGGTTACATTTTCCATCAGGGCGGTTTCGATCTCCTTACCGCCCATAAAGTTCAGCACGGTCTCATCCACATACATTTTGAGAATGTTGTTTTCGCGCATGGCTTGTAGCGTACCCTTAAGTTGATTGATATATCCCAAGGTTTTCTCCATGGTGATCTCCAAGTCCTGAAAATCCACCGGTTTGGTCACAAAGTCAAAAGCGCCAAGGTTCATGGCTTTTCTGATATTTTCCATGTCGCCATAAGCGGAAATGATGACTGTTTTGAGCAGAGGATTTTTTTCTTTGGTAGTAGCCAGAAGCGTCAGTCCATCCATCACAGGCATATTGATGTCGCTGAGGATCATATCTATATCCGGATGCTCTTGGAGTAAATCCAGGGCAAGCTGTCCATTGAGTGCAAAATACATTTCGTATTCACCGGAGCGGAGCTTTTGCCGGTATTTTTGCCTGAAGAGGATTTCCAGATCTTCTTCGTCGTCCACGACCAGGATTTTTGCCATGAGATCAGTCCTTTGATGGGGTTAGTAGGTTTGTAATTTCCGATTTGAGAGAATCAAAATTGACCGGCTTGGTAAAAAAGCTTTTTGCGCCGGACTGGATTGCCTTATTATAGTTATCCCTATCTCCATAGGCAGAGATCATGCTTACTTCGATTTTGGGATATCTGGCTTTGATCAATTCCAGGAGTTGTAGTCCGCTCATTCCGGGCATATTGATGTCGGAAAAAACATAGACTACCTCAGTGGAACCGGTCTCTCCAAGTTTTTGTAGAGCCTCTTCGCCCGAAAAGGCAAACTCCACTTCCAGTTGTTTTTTGCGGATTTCCTTGCGGAAAGTTTGTGCAAACAGGATTTCCACGTCCTGTTCGTCGTCAACAATCATGATTTTCATAGGTTAAAAATTTTAGTTGCTTCTGATAGGTAAAACTATTTTGAATCGGGTATATGAATTTAACTCCGATTCGATCACCAAAGAGCCCCCATGAGATTTGATGATATCTTGGGTAATGCTCAATCCCAGTCCTGTGCCTTCGGTTCCTTTTTTTGTGGTGAAAAAAGGCATTAAGAGTTTTCCTTTTATCTCTTCAGGAACTCCAGGTCCATTATCTTCTACTTCAAATAAAATGTTGTTTTTCAGTGCTTTGGTACGAAAAGTCAATTTAGCTTTATATTCTGAGCCAGCCGAATTTATTTTGTCCCGCATCGCGTCAAATGCATTTTTGGCCAGGTTGAGGATCACTCGGCTAAAATCCTCAGCATTGAGGTCAATCAGAGGGAGTGATTCATCGAGTTCGAGCTGGATATCCACGTTGATCGGGTTTTTATTGGCCCGCATTCCGTGAAAGGCCAGATTGCTGTATTCTCGGATGATGGCGTTGAGATCAGAAGGTTTGATTTCGCCCTTTTCTCCACGGGAGTGCATGAGCATTGACTTGACAATATTGTCAGCCCGCTGACCGTGGTGGCGGATTTTTCCCAGATTGGATTTGACGTCTTTGAGGAGGTCTTGGATGTTTTCTTTTTCTGAGGATTCGGGGAATTTTTCGATTTCTTCCTCGATTTCCTGGAGAAAATCCGAACTGAGTTCCGAAAAGTTATTGATAAAATTCAGCGGGTTTTTGATCTCATGTGCGATGCCTGCTGTCAACTGACCGAGGGAAGCTAATTTTTCCTGCTGGACCAGCTGTTCTTGGGTGGACCGGAGATGGTCGATGGCTTCTTGAAGCTCTTCCTTTTGTTGATTGATTTCAAAAGTGCGCTCTTGAACTAGCCTTTCCAATTCATTTTTTCGCTCCTGAGCAATCAGGAATTGCCGCTCTTTTTCTTTGGCAATCAGTTGCTCTAATTTCCTTTCTTTGATTTCCTTCCGGTGGTTGATCCCCATGGTCACCGCCCAGATAAAAGCAAAAAATCCAGCGGCATTGATATACGTTTCCACTGATAAGTAGAGATCCTCATCATACAACTTGACGAGGAATCGAAATAGAGAAACAGCGATAATGGGCAGCGGGGTGATAGCCAGATTTTTGTGCTGCTCCAGAGAAGGAGTATTGACGATCAGATAAATAATACTTCCTACCAGCAAAAAGGAAAGCAATTGATACAAAAAAGCAGGCGGTACGCTCGAATTGACCAGGACAATCAATACCCCGGAAAGGAACATGCCATAGTTAAGATACTTTTTAAACTTAGAAGTAAAATCCTCCGGTCCGGTGCTCTTTCTGAGGTAGTATAGGAGAAAAAATGAAACTAAATTGATAAATGTCATCGAAGTACTGGGCTAGGTTTTCAGACTATTTTTTCAAAATCGCGTGAATCTCTGATCTCAAAGCTTCAAAATCAACCGGCTTGGTAAAGAAACCCTTAGCGCCGGAGTCCATCGCTTTGCTGTAATTGTCCTGGTCTCCATAGGCCGAAATCATACTGACCTGGATCATGGGAAATCGCTCCTTGATGTTAGTCAAGAGTTCTAAGCCACTCATTCCGGGCATATTGATATCAGAGAATACATAGACTACCTGTGGAGGATTCTCTGATCCCAAAATGTCTAAGGCCTGCTGCCCCGAAAAGGCAAACTCCAGCTCCAATCCTTCATTGCGGATTTCTTTTCTGAACTTTTGCCTGAAAAGATCCTCTACATCTCGCTCATCGTCTACGATCAAAATTTTCATGGTGTCTGGGGTGTGTTAGTCTTAGGTAAGGTTATCGTAAATCGTGTCCATTGTCCCACTTGAGTATCGATTTCCAAAGACCCGCTGTGAGCTTTGATGATATCATGAGTGATACTTAGACCCAAGCCAGTCCCCTCGGTTCCTTTTTTAGTGGTGAAAAAGGGCAAAAGCAGTTTGTCTTTGATCTCAGCGGGTACTCCGGGTCCATTGTCTTCGAAAATCAACTGAATACTATGGTCTTTTTCAACGGTTTTGATACTCAATTTGGGTTTATATGCAGAGCCATCTTTCTGAAGCTTATCCCTCATAGCGTCAAAGGCATTTTTGGATAGATTGAGCACCACTCTGCTGAAGTCCTCTGAATTGATCGGTACTTTTGGAAGGTTGGCTTCAAGGTCAAGAGCGATCTCCACATTGATCGGATTTTTATTTGCCCGCATGCCGTGAAAGGACAAGTTGACATATTCTTCGATGAGGCTATTGAGATCTGTGGGTTCCATATTGCCAGTACTTCCCCGAGAGTGCATAAGCATGGATTTGACGATCCCGTCAGCACGCCCACCATGATGTTTTATCTTAGTAAGGTTGGTTTTGATGTCAGCCAAAAGGTCCTTAATATTTTCTAAGGCTTCACTTTCCGGCATTTTTTCGATTTCTTGATCTATCTCATCCATAAACTCCAGACTCAGTCCGGAGAAGTTATTGACAAAGTTGAGTGGGTTTTTGATCTCATGGGCTATCCCTGCTGTCAGCTGCCCGAGTGAGGCGAGTTTTTCCTGTTGAATCAGTTGGGCTTGGGTGGATTTGAGATTTTCGTGGGCTATTTCCAGTTTGGAGTAGGCTTTCTCGATTTCTCGGGCCTGCTGAAGTTCCCGTTCCCGGGCTTTTTCCTGCTCCTTTTTGATGGTTTGATTGCGCTGATATCGATGTACGGGATAGATCAAGGAAAGAAAAGCCAGTGAATAAAACAGATAAGCCCACCATGTCCGGTACCAAGGAGGTAAAACTGTAAAGGAGAAAGCTATCGGCTCAGTCCATTCTCCAGCCTCGCCTTCGCTGGGACCTGAAAATCTCGCTTTGACCAAAAAAGTGTATTCCCCTTCCAGAATGTTGCCAAATGTGGCGCTTGTTTTTTTCAAAATCGGACTCCACTCCTCATCATACCCTTCCAGGATGTATTGGTACTCGACTAGAAAGGGTTTCGAGATTTCATTGGTGCCAAAATCAATGTTGACGTGATTGTGTCGATAGGGTAAAATCAACTTTTCTGGAATTGGGAAAAACCCAGAAATTCCATCGAGTTCCAATCCATTGAAGCGTTCCCGGATTCTTTCTTTTTCCTCTTGGGTCAAACTTTTCCCTAAAAATGCAGTCTCTTCAAAAACTTGTATAGCCGGGTTGGAGTTGGGCAAAAATACACTCCAAGGCAGTACTTCTTCATTAATCCTGAGTTGACGGAGAAAGAGATCAGGCTTTTCCGTATTTCTCAATCGGGCCTCATAGTCAAAACGGACCAGGGCAGTTTTATTACTTCCTGTTCCTGCCCAGAGAATACCCTGCTTATCGACAAACATTCCGTTTTGTCCATCCGTAAGGTCTTTGACCGGATAGCCAGAGTTGGAGTTGAATATCTCCATGTTTTCCAAGGCTTTTAGCTTCCCGTTTTCATCCTTTGGCCCATCGAAAATCGCAATTCCCAAGTTGGTTCCTAACGCGATTTTTTCTGAATTTAATTCGGTGATTTGCAAAACCACTTTATCGGGCAGTCCATTTGAGGTCGAGAAATTTTCAAAAGGACCTTCATCCATCCTTTCACCTGCTAATAATTTCTTTTTTGATTCCTTTGAAAGATAACTTAATCCATGCTCGGTTCCGATCCAAAGATTCCCCTTTCGATCAAGTTCGATTTGGATGACAGCATTATCAATCAGGCCCTGCTCGGTGGTGAAATTCCGGATGCTTTCTCCATCAAAATAACTCAATCCGCCATCCACAGCTGCAATCCAGACCGAACCATCCGGTTCGGCCTGCATGCTGAGTACCACTGTCCCTGCCAGTCCTTGGTCAGGGCCTAAGTAGCTGATCAGGTTCCCATCGAGAATGTTGACACCGTTTTCGGTTCCCAGCCAAAGTTTACCCTTGGCATCTTGAATGATCGAATAGATTTCATTGGAGATCAAGCCTTGATCGGACGTGTAAATGGCGAAGCGCTCCCCGTCAAATTTGCTCAATCCTCCTCCTCCTGTACCCAGCCAAATGTTTCCCTCCTGATCCTCGGTCATGGCATAGACGATGTCACCTGAAAGCCCCTGATTGAGGGAAAAAGTGGTAAAATCTCTACCGTCAAATCGGCTTACACCACCTCCTGAGGTTCCAAACCACAAGTTTCCGTTTCTGTCTTCCAGCGTGCTGAGAATGATATTTGCACCCAATCCCTGATTCATGGTGAAGCTGGTGAATGAGTTGCCGTCAAAGCGACTTACTCCCCCTCCATCTGTGCCAAACCACACCTTGCCAGACTGATCGATGCCGATGTCGAGTACACTATTGGCAGAAAGTCCTTGCTCTCGGGTGTAGGAGACGAATTTTTTTCCATCAAATCTGCTGATTCCATGCTCTGTCCCAAACCAAACCTGACCGGACTTATCCACCTGTATGGCACGCACAATATTATCTGCCAACCCGTCTTTTTGAGTATAATTTTCAAAGGATTTCCCATCAAATCGGCTTACTCCATTCCCGATCGTGCCAATCCAGAGAGTTCCATTATTGGAAGTTCCAAAGCTTCTTACCCGGTTTCCGGCAAGGCCATCAGCTTCGGTATAGGTAAAAAAGGATTTGCCATCGAATCGACTCATGCCTGCCCCATTGGTACCGAAATACAAGTTGCCCAGACTATCCTGACCGACCGCCATCACAAAGTCATCAGCCAATCCGTCTTTGGTGGTAAACTGCCTAAACTCTTCCCCGTCAAAACGGAGTACACCCCCACCTCCTGTTCCAAGCCAGAGATTGCCGGCTTGATCTTCTGTGATTCCAAAAATCACATCGTTGGGAAGTCCATTTTCTAAGGTAAAGTTTTGAAAGGCATATCCGTCAAATTTGCTCAAACCAGTGAGAGTTCCTATCCAGATATTCCCTTTTTGGTCTTCCCACATACTCCGAATGGTATTGCCTACCAGTCCTTGGGAGGTAGTAAATGTGGTAAAGCTATTTCCATCGTATCTACTGACCCCTCCACCATTGGTACCTAACCACATGTGCCCGCGCCGATCCAGCAAAACTGAGTTGACACCATCCAGTGCTAATCCTTGGTCAGTTGTGAATGTGATAAACTGGGAAATACCGCCTTCACCTAGGATAAAATTGTCTCCTTCAGCAGATTGAACTGCCTGATCATTTGGATCTTTGAGTACCAAAAGGGGTTGGGATTTAGGTGCGCTGACTTCAAGTTCAACCCACTCGCCATCTTGGTTTGGGTAGCGGTATTGGCTTACACCTGATTTGGGAATTGGAACTATCCGAGGCGGAGGAAAATCTGCTAAGGATACGGGCTTAACCCTGAGTGAGTCAGGAAGCTGAGAAAGAATAGTTTTTTGGGGAGTGCTGCTATGGGTAATGGTTTCCTTTTCGTCGAGAGAAGGCTCAGATGTGCAGGAAAAAATGAGGAATGCTATTCCGATATATCCGAAAACTAGTTTCATAAGGTGCTGTCTGGGATGAGACCTTTCGAAAGCGGGATTGATACTCTTTCAAAATTTCGGAAAAAGATAGCCAATTCTTACAGGATAAAAAATGCTTTTGAAATACCGGATACTTGCGTCTCAAAAAGAAAATCCCGGTTTCTCAAAAGCGAAAAACCGGGATTTGAAGGTCAGCCTTACTGACCTACCATAAAGATCGCGTTGCTTAGAATCAGCTTGCCGCTTTCCCAGAATCCGCGGAAGATCGGGTTGTCCACAAAATAAACGACCTGTCCTCTACCCTGTCTTTCTGATCCAATCACTACAGATTGTCCCATTTGAGACTTGATTTTGTAGCCAATGAAGCCAGTGCGATAGGAATCATTTCCGGCAATGATTCCGGCATTTACTCCCCCGCTCATGAAGGCAAATCGGTTAGAATTGTTTTTCAGGGTATAAAACTTGCCTCCAGTACCGTAGCCCAGGGGATGGGTTTCGTCCATTTTGATTTCATAGATGGCACCGGCAGTCCCACCGGAGATATCCAGTCTTTCGCCCTCAGTGTATGGCTCAAGGCGCTCTTCTTTTGCGATTTCCTGAGATGCTTTTTCAGCAGCTTTCTTCTCCTCATCGGTATCGTAGGTCTTCAGCTTGAATCCTTCTTTGTTGGCAAAAAGATTGACCGCCGCATCGATAGCCACTACCTTTCCACCGGCTTTCACCCAATCCACCAGCTTGGTTTGTGCATTGCCATTCAGACCCGAGCCAAATACCGAAGGGAGAATGATCACATCGTATTTGCTGAGATCATAGCTTCCGAAGTTGGCGGCATCCAGATTGACAAGCGGGTAGTCCAGTTCCTTTTCGAAAAAGTGCCAAACTTCTCCATAATTCAAGGAAGAAGTACCCTGACCGCCCACCAAAGCCACTTTTGGAGCTTGGATGACACGGATGTTAGGGGAACCAAAATCTTTTCCTTTATCCACATATCCAGTTTGCGTCGTAGCCAAAGTCACCCCAAAACGGTTAGCAGTTTCCACTACTTTCTGATCGAAGTTGCCTACATACTCATTGCCGCCTTTGGTGATGATGAGGGAGCCTGCAGGAAAGCTTTTGCCCTCGACTGTGAATGGATATTCGGAATACTTCACGCGGATTTTCTGATTGAGCAAGGCGGCAAGGAAGGCCGCATCACGGGTTCCTTCCCATTTGGCCAGATAGGCAACAGGAGTTGCTCCAGCTGTATTTGGAGTGAAAGTAGGTTTTTCGTATTGACCTGCTGCATCGATTCGGGTTTCCAAAGCATATGCCTGAAGACCGTAAGCATAAGGCATTGCCCAGCTGGTGATGTCGTAAGTGATGGAGTCATTCAAAACTGGATTGGGCTCGAATAGCACCTGAGCCAAGACTCCCTTCGGCTGATAGGCATTGATGATGATGTCTTTTTCTGAAGTGGAAAAAGCTACTCCGGGTTTTCCACTTTGGTACTCGTATCCTTTCAAGCCTGTGCGGAAACCGGCTTTTCCATAACGAATTCCATTTTTATCCATCAGTTCGAGCAGTTTGGCGACCTGAGCTGGGTTGCTTTCTCCTTTGATTACAAAGGATTTGTATTTGCCTTTAGGGTTGCTGGAGTTGGTTTTGAAATAGTTTGCAAACTCATCCACCAGTCTTTTTGCATTTTGGCTGGTTACTTCCACGGCAGAGATTGCTGCGGTATAATGTCCTGCAATTCGTCCGCTTAGTGTCACGGTGTCACCGATTGAATTGTAAACACCGATACCTGCCCTGCCGCTTCCCCCTTGCTCGATGGTCATGCCTATTGCACCGTTATACATCGGATAGGAGTCCCCATAGGATGGATACAGGATGTCAAATCGCTCTTTGGTAAAGTAAAATTTGCCTGCCTGATCAAAATACTTGGCGGTATTTCTGCCAAAAATATCCTGAAACTCATGCTGGAATGGTGTCAGCTGCTCGTGCAAAGGCTCTGCTGCCGGAGCCATGTAAAAGGGATTGTCAATCCCTTGCTCATGAAAGTCCAAATGCAATTGAGGCATCCACTGCTGGTAAAGCTTCAATCGCTGCTGAGACTCCACCTGCACTTGCCAAGCCCAATCCCGGTTGAGATCAAAAAGGTAATGATTGGCCCTTCCGCCCGGCCATGGCTCATTGTGCTCCATGGACTGTGGGTCTGGCTGTAGGCGGGTATTCATTTTTTGGTTGTACCACATGGAGTAGCGGTCACGACCGTCAGGGTTGATGCAAGGATCGAGGATGACGACTTGATTTTTTAGCCATTCCTGAGATTTGGTATTGTTTGGATCAGCGAGTGTGTAAAACGTAGAAATCGCGGCTTCCATGCCCACGGATTCATTTCCGTGCACATTGAAAGACATCCAATTGATCGGAACTTCAGTGCTCGGTGTGCCTTCCATCAATCCGGTACGCTTAAGGTTGTCGGTGCGGATTTGCTCCAGGCGGGCCATATTTTCCGGACTGGAAAGAATCGCCACGAAAAGTGGGCGTTTTTCGTTGGTTTCGCCGTATTGGATGATTTTGATGTTGGGATTTTGCGAAGCCACGTACTCAAAATAATCCACCATGCGGTGATGTGGAGTAAATCGATCTCCGGGCTTGTAGCCCAAAAACTGCTCTGGAGTTTGGAGTTGGGCCAAAGCACCCCAAACCAGCGCAAGGGCAAACGATAAGGTCAGTAAACTCTTCTTCATAAGGAAAATTTTGTTTCGGCTGGGAAGTTAAGGTCTTTTGACGGGAAGGAAATTACCGATTAGGGAAAAGTGGGTTTGAAGAACTTCAAAAATTGACTGACCTTTTAGAAGCTTCCTCCTTTAATTGATAATCGTTTTCAAAGGGTAGTTCAAAAATTCTGAATCAGCCGTGATGATTTCCAGATTCTCAACGAGAGCTTGGGCGATAAGAATTCTGTCAAATGGATCTCTACGAAATAATGCTAACTCACTATTTTTCAAAGCATGAAACTGGTTGATAGGAAGGATAGAAAAACCACTCTGGTGAATTAGTTCTAACATTTGGGAAAGACTTAATTTTAATTCAAGTTTTCCTAAACTGACTTTTATCCCAATTTCCCAAATCGAAGCGACACTTACGAAACAGGATGCGGACTCTTCTATTAGTTTTTTTGTTCTTGAAGAAAGATTGGGATGGTCTGTTAGAAACCAGATTAAGATGTGTGTATCGATTAAAAAGTTTTTCATTGATATTCTTTAAAATCCTCAATCGGATCCTCAAAGCCATCTTTGATTACAATTTTTCCTTTTGCCAAACCCGCAACAGGCTTTTTCTTTCTTTTTGAGGGCAAAGATTCAAGCAGGTTGTCCATAAATTGAACAACCTGCTTTTTAAGATCTTCAGGTAAGGATTGAAACTTTAGGAAAACTTCAGATTCTGACATGACGAAAGTTAATCAAAATCAATCCTTTATCAAAAATCATCCCACTGCCTTTACATTCACTTCGATATTGCCTCTAGTCGCTTTGGAATACGGACACACCTGATGAGCGGCATCTACCAATTGCTGTGCATGCTCCAGAGATTCGGCATGAGGGATTTTTACTTCGATATCCACAGCCAGTCCAAAGCTGTCGGGGCCATAGTGTCCCAAATGTACTTTGGCTTTAATTTCAGAATCACGGAGGCTGGTTTTTCCGGCCACTGCCGCCAAAGCACCACCAAAACAGGCCGCATAGCCTGCTGCAAAAAGTTGCTCGGGGTTGGTTTTGCCACCATCGCCTCCGATTTCTTTGGGCATAGCCACATCAAAATCAAGTATGCCATCATCAGTTCGTACGTGACCCTTTCTTCCTCCGGTATTGACTGCCACGGCAGTGTAGTCCACAATCAGTTTTTCCATGTTACTTTTTAAGTGTTTTGAGATTTTCCAACAGACCCTCGAGCTGAGGGGTCAACTTTTCAGTTGATTTCCCCAAGTCTGAGGCCATTTGGTCTTCCAACACCTGAAGTGCAGCCAAAGTTTTGGTCTGAAGAGATTTTCCCGGATAAGTCAGATGGATGCTGACCGTCCGCTCATCTTCTTCTCCCCGCTTTCGCTTGAGCAGGTTTTGGGATTCCAGTTTTTTCAAAAGCGGAGTCAACGTACCCGAATCCAGACTGAGCTTGGTTCCCAATTCATGGACTTTTAGCCCATCCTCTTCCCAAAGAATGGATAAAACCAAGAATTGCAGATAAGTCAGGCCAAGTTCATTCAGCGTAATTTGAATCTGCTGAATCATCAATCGGGAACTGGTGTAAAGCAGTTGAGAAAGCTGAAGGGAGGGAAATTCAGAAGTGTTCATAACGAAAAACAGGATTGAGTACAATCTACTTGTTTTCAATCCTGTTTAAAAATTTTAGAGAGTTTTTAGCAACAAAAATCCTTTGTTTTTTGAGCTAAATGGCTGCTAATTTTCTCAAAATCTCAAATTCCAAACCTCAAATCTTGAATCAATAATAACTTCCAATCATCGGATGATCTACAATCGCCCGCTTCAACTCCAAGGCGTCAATCGTGCCCGGAGCCCGATAGGCTACTTTTCCTCCCGGCTCGATCAGCAACGTGATCGGCAAGCTTCCGTCCCAATCCGAACCAACTACTTTGATGACCTCGTATTTATCTTCGGTATCCATCAGGTAGTTGGGCAGGGCGGAAGCTTTGGATTTGAGAAATTTCAAGGCTTTTTCTAGCTGGTCGGGTGCATCCATACTCACGGAGACAAACTGAAAATCCCTTGCACCATACATCCGTTGCATGGTCACAAATTCCGGATATTCGATAATGCATGGACCGCACCAAGTCGCCCAGAAATTGACCAAGAGCAGTTTGTCCGAATCGTTTTTCAACAAATCGGCCAATCCGGCCGGGCTGAGTTTTTCCAAACTTACTTCCCGTTTTTTCCATTCCTCATTGGTCTTGATGGTGTACTCATTTTTCCAAGCCCACTTGATCGAGCAGCCAAAAGCGGGGGTTTGAGCGGATTCGGCAGGTAAAGTCTCGCCTTTCAGTGTGGCTTCAATCGCTGCTCTAAGATCTTCCGAATTTCCTGTTCCGGGTTTTTCTTTGGCATCAATCCTTCCTGAGTAAGTCAGTTTGCGACTTTTGTCAAAGACAAACACATGCGGCGTGGCTGTAGGGCCATAGGCTGTGGAAAACTCATGCGTATCCCCGTCATAGAGGTAGGGAAAATTGTAACCCTTGGCCTCTGCTCTAATTTTCATTTCCTCGTGAAAATCCCCCAAATCCGTATAGCCCAGTTCTTCTGGCAAAACTGCAATCGGGCTATTGGGAGAGATCGCCACGAAGGCGACTGATTTTCCTTCGTATTCCTTTACCAACCCGATGAATCTATCTTCATATGCTTGCGCTGTCGGACAATGATTGCAGGTAAAGTTGACCACGAGTACATCTTTGTCCGCAAAATCCTCCAGCGTATGAAATTTGCCATCCACATCGGGAAGGTTAAATGGAGGGGCTTGGTCTCCAATAGTTAATTTAGCTATTGCTTTTTCAGCTACTACTTGAGGATTTGCCACAAACGTGGAGGCTGTTTCTTCCGTTTGGACTTCGGGTTCCCTTGTTTTTCCACATTGGAGAAAGAGGAAACCGGAAGCGATCAGGGCAATATAAAGCGTTCGATTTGAGATGTTCATGGGTTTGGCTGATTTTTACTTAGAGGGAAAGTCCTCGCTCATATACATAGTGAAGCTTGGAATTGGCCTCCCAGTCGTTTTGGAAAACCTGAGCTATTGGATCCCATTTTAAGGGGCGATTGAGTTCGTGAGCAATATTTCCAATGGTACAAGCCGAGCAGGTACTGTGACCGACTTCCACCGGAACGATGGGATCTTTTCTTTTCCGGATACAGTCGATAAAGTCCACATGATGGGCACCAAAGCTGAAGTTTTCAGGTTCTTTTCCGATCTGTAACTCCTCGATCGAGGTGTCGTAATTTCCTCGGGATACTTTGATCCAGCCTTTTTCTCCCAAAAATTTCACGCCTTGTCGACCTTCGTCAAACTTGGTGATGAGCATTTCCACCCCATTGCCATAGCGATAGGTCAATGGTTTATCTCCTGAAGCCGGGATGACTTCCACGGGGCCGTTTCTATCCATGCTGAGTCCCCACTGGGCAATGTCGATCATGTGTGCACCCCAGTCGGTCATGAGTCCGCCTCCGGTCTCGCGATACCAGCGCCAGGCACCCCAAGCCGCTTCGTTTTTCTCCGGATTTAAGGTAATTCCAGGATTGAGTAAATCATTGAAATGTAGGGATGGAATCGGCCCCAGCCATTTTTCCCAATTTAAGCCAGCCGGGATGGCTTCTTCTGCGAGATCGTAGGGTTTGGGATGGGGGTTGTCACCGACATGGACCAGCACTTGGGAGATTTTGCCCAGCTTGCCCCGCTGCACATGCATGGCGGCAGTCTGGAAATTGACCGCTGCGCGTTGCATAGAACCAACAGCGAGGACAATGCCGTTTTCACGCACCGCCTTGACGAGCTCTTGGCCTTCTTTAATCGTGAAGGTGAGCGGTTTTTCGAGGTAAATATCCTTTTTGGCCCGACAGGCATCGATCGCCATGATGGCATGCCAATGATCCGGTGAGGCGATCACCACGGCATCGACCTCGGGATTAGCTAAAAGCTCCCGGTAGTCTTCATAAAGTTTCGGAGCGACATAGGTTTTGCCAGACTCGGTCATATTTTTCTGAACTCGGAGGGCAAATCGCTCCCGCTTGATGGCGTAGACATCGGCAGCGGCTACAGCCTCTACTCCGGGAATCCGCATGAAATTATTCAAAAGTCCCATGGCTTGTCTGCCCACTCCGATAAATCCTAAGCGAACCCGTTCGTGGGCAGACTGAAAGAGAGGGGTGGGGGCTGAAGCAAAGGAAAGTCCGGGGATTAAGCTCAGGCCGGCGGAAGTCAACAGACTGGTGCCGAGGAATTTTCGGCGGGAAAAGGAATTGGAACTCATCAGGTTTATGGGTTTAAGTGAATTGCACTTTAAGCTAAATAAATTACCAGAAATGATCCGGCTTTTGAAATTTCCAAGGACTAATTTGATCAATGAGGAAAAAATCGAGATAAAAGGGAGCGTTTTCTGATTTTATTCAGCTTTTAGAATTGAACTCTTTCTCGTACTTTTTACTTACTTTTCATAGATAATTTCTATCAAAATGACTATTCAACAGCTGGAATACCTGATCGCCGTCGATAAGCACAGACACTTTGGAAATGCTGCCGATTCTTGCTTTGTCACCCAGCCGACCTTAAGCGCACAGTTGGGCAAGTTGGAGAAAGAATTGGGCGTACTTCTTTTTGACCGAAGCAAGATGCCTGTAATCCCCACCGAAATCGGAGTACAGATCATTGCTCAAGCCAAAAAAGTGGTGTCTGAGAGTAAGGGGATTTTGGAGTTGGTAGCACAGCTGAAAGGTGATATCTCCGGTACCCTAAAACTGGGAATAATTCCCACTTTGGCACCCTACCTGTTGCATCGTTTTATTCGAAGGTTTTTGGACAAATATCCGAATGTCAAACTGGAGGTCCAGGAAATGGTGACTGAAGAGGTGGTCAAAAGACTGAAGAATGATGAACTGGACCTTGGAATCATTGTTACTCCTCTCGATGAGCAGGGAATTTTAGAAAAGCCGATGTTTTATGAGAAGTTCTTTGCCTATTTTTCCAAAGGCCATGATTTGTTGAAAAATTCTGAAATTACGCCCGAGCAAATCAAATCGGACGATTTATGGATCCTGCAGCAGGGGCACTGTTTCCGGGATCAGGTGGTCAGTTTTTGCGATCAGAGTTTATCCGGACATAAAAACTTCCACTACGAAAGTGGTTCGCTCGAAGGCCTCCGCAATATGGTCAATCGCTATGAGGGGGTAACTTTGCTCCCAGAATTGGCCACGTTTGATCTTTCCGAAGAGGAAAAATCCCGCCTGAGACCTTTTAAAGGTACAGCACCCATACGGGAGGTAAGTATTATTCTCAATCGTAATTTTCTCAAGCAAAAGTTGGTCGAACTACTCTATAAGGAAATCACCGCTGCCATTCCGGAAGGGATGACTTCCAAAGCACATGGAAAAATCGTCCGATTCAAATAAACCTATTGTTTTTTGAGGATGTAACGATCGGCCAAATTGCCTTCGATTCGGTTGCCATCTTGGTCCAGATGCCAGATTTGGTTTTCACCTACTTTATATTTTCCAGGAGCATCACCGATCAAGCCTTCGAGCTGCACGTTTGACCCAGTTTCATCCCATTTGAAAGTTCCGGTAAAGATTTCTTCACGGGCATCGTTTAGTCCCAGATAATGGGTTTTCAACTCAAACGTGCCGTCTGGATTTAATGTCACCCAGGTTTCGATGCCCTCACAACTGGCACAGGGAAGGACGTTGAAGTAGGTACCTGCCCAATCCAGGGAGGTTTGTGAATTGTCTCCTGTGGGAAGAGCTGGGGATGTTTCGGTGGTTTCAGTAATTGATTCTGCTTCTTCAGATTGTGATTCTAAAGGTCTGCTACAGCTCAATAGAATCGTGGCCAAGGCAAAAAGGAGGAAATAGGTCTTTTTCATAAAAAGGGAATTGTTACTAGGCTAAAATTAGTCCTGATTTTTTACACCCCAAATTGTGTGAGGTGATGATCCAGGTGTTTGTAAAACAAATTATTCCACTCTTGAGCGGTCAATGGCCCAAATGAAAGAGATTCCTTTCCTTCAAAATGGTCTTTGCCTAAGGCCAAGGTATGCTCGAGGTAAGTAATCAGCCGCTTTTGTTCAAGCTCAAAATCCTTGTGAACCGAGATCACAAATTGGGGCGCTGTTCGGATATTCCTTTTGTAAGGGACTTCATTGACGACTCCATTTTTGACAAAGGTCTTTAAGAGGAATCGCATAAGTGGATTGGGTTTGGGATGCTTGTTGGTAAAAGCCATCTCATAAGCCACAGAACAGTGAGCAAGCATTTGATCAACCGTCATCTTGCCCCAAAGGGCTGGAGTTTCGGGTTTCAGCTGATTGATTCGTCCGATCAATTCAGCGGTGACTTGGGGATCAAAGATGTTTTTCATAGTTCAGAGAGAAAATTCTAACTCACAACAAGTTGCAAAATATCAAGCATTTATAAAATTAGAGAAGGATTACCCCCGTTTTAGTAGAGCCTCTTTGATCGGGAATGCTAATTTTACCAATGAAATTTAATCCCATCTCTCTATTTCATGTCTCTTTTTCAAAGCATCATCATTGCCATCATCGAAGGTCTTACCGAGTTTTTACCGATTTCATCCACTGGCCACATGATTTTAGCCTCAGCGGCTATGGGAATTCACGAGGATGAGTTTGTTAAGACTTTCGAGGTATTTATCCAATTGGGAGCTATTTTGGCGATTGCCTTGATGTACATCAAGCGGTTTTTCCGAAGCTTGGACATCTATTTCAAGCTGTTTGCCGCATTCCTGCCTACCGCGGTAGTTGGACTTTTGGCGTATGATTTTATCAAGGATTACCTTTTCAACCCGATTGTGGTGTCCGTTTCGCTGATATTGGGTGGGGTGATTTTGATTTTTATTGACAAAAAAGTGGTCAATCAGCAAACAACCCTGAAGGAAGTAGAAGACATCTCTTATAAGAACGCCTTTTTCATCGGCCTCTGTCAATGCCTTTCCATGGTACCGGGTACTTCCCGCGCGGCTGCCACGATCATCGGAGGGGTGTTCAATGGCTTGGATAAAAAGCAGGCAACCGAATTTTCATTTCTCCTCGCCGTACCGACGATGATGGCTGCAGGAGGCTATGACTTGATCAAATCTGATTTGACCTTTACTTCTGAGCAATTGAGCATGTTGGCGATTGGTTTTGGAGTCGCTTTTGTTTCGGCTTGGTTTGCGGTGAAGTTATTTTTGAAATATGTCTCCAGCCATGGATTCACGGCTTTTGGTTGGTATCGCATCGCTTTGGGGATCTTGTTTTTAATCTTTATGTGGGGGACGGATTTGGGGTGATTGTAAAATAGATTTTACAATTTCCATGGGATTTTGTTAAATCCATTTTACAAAAAAGACCTGCTCAAATAGAAAATTTGAGCAGGTCTTTTCATTTGATCTGATTCTTAGATTCCTTTTACTTCCTATTCTTCACATACTTCTCCAGCCAGGTATCCATTTCCCAAAGGGTATGGAGTACAGATTCCTTGGCCGCGTAGCCATGGCTCTCGTGCGGTAGGAAGACCAATCGGGTAGTTGCTCCGTGACCTTTCAGCGCATTGTAATAGCGCTCAGATTGGATTGGGAAAGTCCCTGAATTGTTATCTGCCTCACCGTGGATCAGGAGAATCGGGGTTTTCACCTGATGGGCAAAAGAGAACGGAGACATATTGAAGTACACTTCTGGTGCTTCCCAATAGGTACGCTGCTCGTACTGGAATCCAAACGGTGTCAGCGTACGGTTGTAAGCCCCGCTTCGTGCGATTCCTGCTGCGAAGATGTTGGTATGGGAAAGCAAATTGGCCGTCATAAAGGCGCCATAGGAGTGGCCTCCCACCGCGATTTTGTTTCGGTCTCCGATGCCCATTTCTACGATATGATCAATCGCTGCTTCTGCATTGGCGACCAGCTGCTCGATAAAGAAATCGTTTGGTTCCTGATCGCCTTCACCCACGATCGGCATTTCAGTTTGATCCATGATCGCATAGCCCCGAGTCACCCAATAGATCGGAGAGCCCCAGCTGAGACGGGTGAACGTGTACTTGGAACCTCTTACTTGAGCGGCATCCGCTGCAGATTTGTACTCACGAGGATAGGCCCACATCAGAACAGGAAGTCTTCCGTCTTGGGCAGGGTCATACCCTTCAGGGGTGTACACTACTGCGGAGAGATTCAATCCGTCTTTTCTTTTGTAAGTCACCAACTGCTTGTTGATTCCTTTGATAGACTCATACGGATGGGCAAAATTGGTTACCTGCATCGGAGCAATTCGCTTGCGGGTATTCACCAGCCAGTAATTCGGTTGGATATCGGTACTTTCTTTCAATGTGACAAACTCCGTGGCGTCCGCATTCATGACTTTGACTACTCGCTCATAGAAAGGGGCCTGAGACCTCCAGAGGATTTTTTGCTCTTTGGTAGCGGTATTGAAGGTGGAGAGGAAAGGCATACTTCCTTCAGGACTTCCGCCTTCTGAGCGCATGAATAGCAGATCTCCTTTTCTCATGAGAACACTTCTTCCGTACTGATTTTCGGTAAAAATCGGATCTCCGGGATCATTGTACAGATCGTCTGAGGACCGCTCGATGATCACTTTTGGCGCTTGGGATGGATTGGACGGATTGATCACGGACCTCTTTTCAGTTCGGCTCGCAAACCATCTTTCGTTCAAAATCGCAAAAGAATCATCCGACCAGGCGATGCCTCCGAAGCGGAGAGAGGTGGCCGCTAATTTTTGCTTTTCTCCAGAAAAAGGAGCCGAAAGTGTGTAAACGATATCCCGCTCGGCTACCTCGGTTCGTGGATTACCTCCATCCTGAGCTTCCACCCAATAGAGGGTTGCAGCTTGGTCCGCTCGCCAGTTGATGCTTCTTGGACCAGTCACCGTGGCATCAAAGCCGGTTGGTCTCACTTCATCCAGCGGAATCTGGGCGAGTGTTTTGACCATCTCTCCGCTAGTTTTCCAGATTTCTACCGAGTAGGGGAATCTACTAGCGGGGACGAGGTAGGAGAATGGCTTTTGAATCGACTCGATCAACAAATAATTTCCGTCAGGACTCAAATCCATGGATTTGATCATAGACGGTTTTCCGATTGGACTTTTTGAACCATCCAGAGTAATTTTCATCAGCTGAGAGTCCATGAAGTAGGCAAAAAGTGCCTCATCATAAGGATTGCTCAACAAATCCTGATACGTTCGGCTTGGAGCAGCATTTCCTGAGGTTTCCTGGATGACCGGGCCTGCAGGAGCTGCAGGAGCCTTTGGCATAGACCCTCGATTTGGATTGACCGCTTTGATTACGATACTGTTGTCGGGAAGCCATGCGACCGAGTTTCCAAAAACCTGATTCACGATCGGGTCAGTCAGTTTTTTGGCATGGTAGGTGGACATGTCCACTACCCACAGACTGATTCCGCTGGCTTCAGTATTCGTGAAAGCCAAATATTTTTCATCCGCAGAAAGGGAAAAGCCGCTCATCTTTGGGTTTTGTGGCAAACCGGCGATTTGGATCTCCTCACCGCTTCGGGTGTTTTTGATTTTCACGTTGAAGAAGCTTCCCGATCTACTAGGGCCGGAAGTGGCGGGGTTGATTCGGATACCCCCGATTCGAAGCTCAGGTTGGGCCAAATCCTCTATCGAAGGAGCATCTGATCGCTCGAGGATCATCATCATGGAGCCATCTTTATTGAATGATACCGAGGGAGTCGGCGGAGCATTAAATAGATCTGCAATGGATTGGGGAGGAGTTTGGTAGGTGGTTTGGGCTTGAATTGCTTGCGCAAAAAGTGCCCCCACGATTACCAAAAACAGTTGTATTGGTTTTCTCATCATGATTTTACTTGGGTTTTATCAATCCTTGAAAATAGCTGATTCTACTTAGTCAAAATCAGAAAAGTATTTTAAAGGCAAAAAACGCTCTTCAAATCGCTCTTAAACGCAAAAAGCCCAACCGGTAGGCTAGGCTTTTTTAGAATGGAAATTTTAAGGTTTATTTCCCTTTATCTCCGATGGAAATCATTGCGCAACGGAAACCAATATTGTTGGTGGCGGAATCCTGATGCATAAATCTTCTGGTACCAGGTGCCAGCCAGTAGGCTACATCCTTCCAAGAACCACCTTTATACACTCTCATTTCATCTGTGAAAAGCGAGGTTTCATAGTTTTCTTCTTCATCATAGATGCCGTCCTTTCTCATTGGGTTAAGGTCGTCAGCATCTTGGTAGGTAAGCGGACGATACACGTCATAGACCCATTCGTTCATGTTACCTGCCATATGATAGAGGCCAAAATCATTCGGAGCCATGTCATATACGTTGGTTGGAAGAATTTCCCCGTCATTTCGCTGATTACCTGAGATACCGGCGTAGTCCCCTCGGCCTCGCTTAAAGTTTGCCAAGAAATCACCTTGCTTACCTTTGCGCTTCACATTGTAAGGATTACGTACACCACGGCCATCCCAAGGGTAGATTCGTCCGTATTCCTGATTTTCGTCCAGGTATTGAGTGCCGATCATTGCTTTGGCAGCATATTCCCATTCAGCTTCGTTTGGCAATCTGAAATCTGCAAGGGCAACGCCACGCTCGATTAATTGATTCTTGGTAAATGTTGAATCCAACTTTCGCTCCTTTCGGATCAATTCCTGCACATATTCTGTTCTCCACTTGGCATAAGCCGTCGCTTGCTTCCAAGAGACACCGGCAACAGGGTAGAAATTAAAACCAGGGAATCGGAAATAGTAGGATTGATAAAGATCGTTGAAGGACATGGCTCCAGTCCAAACGTCCTCAGATGGTTCCAATTTTAAAATAGAGTCTACGCTGACGCGCTTTTTCATATCAAAAAGGAATTCTCTGTAGTCATTGTTGGTCATTTCGGTCTCATCCATGTAGAAAGATGCGATGGAAACGGTTCTTTCCAAATTGTCGCGGAAAGCCATTACATCTTCTTCCTGTGAACCCAACACAGTACGACCGCCTTGGATAAACTTCAAGTTTGGACCGGGGATTTGTTCTGCGTTTCGAGATACAAAAAACTGGGTGGTGTCTTGCTCATCAAAAGAGAACGATGCTCCAGTGGTAGCGCTTTGCTTTCCTGGATTTTTTGCAGTTCTTCGGCCATAGCCGGGGGTTTTTTGGCAGGATGAAAGCACGGATGCAGATATCAGTGCCAGGGCGACTGCCCACATTCCCAGGGAACAATTGCTTTGACGCATAATGATGGAATATTTTATCTAAATCAAGCTACTAATATAGAGTGATTGGCTTCTTTATACCAACCTGTATTTCTTTCCTTCTCCACACAAACCCGAGTCTGATGGAGCTAAAGAACAAGAAACAACAAAATTAGACCAGCAAATCGCAATATTTATGCCAGTTAATTTTATTTAATTTTTCATCTCCTTGAGCACTTTTTGTGCTTTTTGGATATTAGATACTTCTTCGATCGTGAGTATCAAACGATTTTTATGCTCTTTTATTTTGCAAATTTTCGGATGCTGTTGGGCAAACTTCATAATCTGTCCAAAAACTGCCGAGCTGTAGAAGTCATCTCGGTTTGCGGGTAAAAGATAACACTTCATCTGCCTGTTTTTCAAGGCAAGCTTCTCTATTCCAAGCTTTTCTGCAAGCCAACGTAAACGAACCGTCTCCATTAGGTCTTGTACGGCGTTTGGAATAGGCCCAAATCGGTCCAATAGCATCTGATGAAACTTCTCCAGCTCTTCCTCATTTTTGATGCTGTCCAGCTTGGAATACAAGCCCAATCGCTCACTGATATTACTCACATATTCTTCCGGAATGAGTAGTTCCAAGTCGGTCTCGATCGTACAGTCCTGTACCAAAACCTTTACTTTCTCTGCAAGATCAGTTTCAAAAAGTGCCGCAAATTCATTTTCCTTGAGCTCTTGGACTGCTTCATCGAGAATTTTGTGATACATCTCAAATCCGAGGTCCGTGATAAATCCACTCTGCTCAGCTCCCAAAAGGTTGCCGGCACCGCGAATGTCCAAATCCTTCATGGCGACTTTGAAGCCATCTCCCAAATCTGAAAACTCCTCAAGTGTCTGAAGTCGCTTTCTGGCTTCAGGGGTCAAGCCTGACATGGGTGGAGTGAGCAAATAACAAAAAGCCTTTTTATTGCTTCGACCGACTCGACCGCGCATCTGATGCAGATCACTCAAACCAAACATGTGAGCTCGGTTAATTATAATGGTATTGGCATTGGGAATGTCGAGTCCGGACTCGATGATATTGGTGGATACAAGGACATCATACTCGTGATTGATGAAGTCCACCATGATATTTTCGAGTTTTTTGCCGTCCATTTGACCGTGGGCGCCGATAACTCGGGCATCCGGAACCAGCTTTTGAATCAGATTGGCGATACTGTCAATCTCCCCGACTCGATTATGTACAAAGAAAACCTGTCCGCCGCGTCGCAGTTCATAAGCTACTGCATCCCGGATGACTTCCTCTTGAAATGTCTGTACCTCAGTCGTCACCGGCTGCCGATTAGGTGGTGGAGTGGCGATGACTGACAAATCCCGAGCGCCCATCAATGAAAAATGAAGCGTTCTCGGAATTGGAGTAGCGGTCAGTGTTAAGACATCGACATTTACTCGGAGGTTTTTGAGCTGGTCTTTTACTTTCACTCCAAATTTTTGCTCCTCATCGATGATCAAAAGTCCCAAATCTTTGAATTCAATATCCTTTCCGACGATTTTATGGGTACCGACTAGAATATCTATTTCACCGGATTTGACTTGCTCTTTGATTTGCTTGAGCTCTTTGGCTGTTCGGAATCTATTGATGTAATCCACTTTGACTGGGAAATTTCCCAATCGCTCCATGAATGTCTGGTAATGCTGCATGGCCAAAATCGTCGTCGGTACCAGCACAGCCACCTGCTTGCGGTCATTGACAGCTTTGAAAGCAGCACGGACGGCAACCTCCGTTTTTCCAAAACCCACATCACCGCAGACTAAGCGATCCATAGGGTAGGATTTTTCCATATCTGACTTGACATCAGCTGTCGCAAAAGCCTGGTCCGGAGTGTCTTCATAAATAAAAGAGGACTCCAATTCGACCTGAAGCACCGAGTCTCTGGAAAATGCAAAGCCTGGTGCTGTACGTCTTTTTGCGTAGAGGTTGATGAGGTCCTTGGCGATATCTTTGACCTGCTTTTTGACTCGGGATTTTTTGTTTTCCCATTCAGGTGAGCCCAGCTTGGACATGGAGGGCATTTGACCTTCCTGACCGGAGTATTTGGAGATTTTGTGGAGTGAATGAATGTTGACGTAGAGCAAATCGTCATCTCTGAAAATAAGCCGGACTGCTTCCTGCATTTTGCCTCCCACATCGACTTTTTCCAAGCCTGCAAACCGCCCCACTCCATAGTCCACATGAACTATGAAATCACCTGGGTGTAAAGCTTTGAGTTCCTTGATCGTGAGTGCTTTGGATTTACTGGATTTGCTTTTGGACTTGTAGCGGTGAAATCGCTCGAAGAGCTGATGGTCGGTGTAGCAGGCGAGTTTGGTCTGTCGATCCACAAATCCTTCCCGAAGTCCAATTCGCAATGTTTGCACCTGAAGTGTAGGATCCAATTCCTGAAAAATTCCCAACAGACGATCGATTTGCTTGTCGTTTTCTGCGGTAAGGATGTTGGCAAATCCCTGCTTTTCATTGCCGGACAGATTTTCGACTAAGAGATCAAAATTCTTGTTGAATGACGGTTGCGGCTGACTTTCCCAGGTGTATTTGTCGGAGCCTTTGAGATAGAATTGCCGCCCAAATTCGATAATTCGGAATGCGTTAAGACTTTGGGAAAAAGACTTGCCCGTTTCAAAAAGGTCCTCTGGTTTGAGTAGTAGTTTTTCGGTATGCGTCTGTCTGACGATTTGGTCAAATGCCTGCTGTGCTTTGTGAAAGCATTCCTCGATTACATCGACGGTGAGTTGGTAGTCTTTGATCCAGATTTTGGTGTTTTCTGGCAAGAATCCCAAAAACGACTGTCTGACTTCCTGAAGTAGCTTGGTCTGTACATTAGGTACAAGGGAAATCACTTCCACTTCCGCAATCGAAAGCTGACTCTCGGGATCGAATGTCCGGATGCTCTCGATCTCTTTCCCGAATAATTCCAATCGATAAGGATACTCGTGGCTGTAGGAAAACACATCCAAAATCCCGCCTCGGATGGCATATTGGCCAGGCTCATAGACAAAGTCCGTCCGCTCAAAGTCGTAGCTGCTCAGCACCTCTGCGACAAACTCCATATCCACCGATTCACCTACCCGCGCGGTGAAGGTATTTTCGACCAAAGAGCGCTTGTTGATTACTTTTTCATAAAGCGCTTCCGGATAGGTGATGATAATGCCTGATTTCCCTTTGGTCTCGAGTAATTTACTGAGTGTCTCGGCTCTACTGAGGACGTTGGCATTGTCCACCTCATCATATTGATAGGGACGCTTGAAGCTCCCCGGAAAAATCAGGTAATCTTCGATCCCGAGCAGGCTTTGAAGATCGGAGTTGAGGTAGGAAGCTTCTTCCTTGTCCTGCGCAATCAAGAGATGAAATCCTCCAATCTTTTGGTACAAAGCCGAAAATACTACCATATCCAAGCTTCCGGAGAGTCCTTTCAATGCTAGATTGAGGTCAGATTTTTCTCTCAGGTTGTGCTCGAGCGTCTGAATAGTAGGGTCCGATTGGTAGATGGTCAGGAGAGATGAGCGATCCAAAGCAGCTTTTTTTTGGGGGAAATCAGGCGGCGAAGTTAGTTTTTTTTGCCCGTTTGGCAGGCATTTGGCAAATTTCTGAACCATGACCGCCAGAAAATGTTTTGCAGAAAATGAATGCTGAAGAAACTCCCAAATCCTGGTTTCAGCGGGTGGAAAGCCTCCATCCCTACGAGATGATGCTCTACTTGGCCATGTTTGGCAGTGGGCTTATTTTTTTGTTTTTGGTGGTGGCATTTCTGTTTTCGGGCCTCAATCAGCTCGAGGGTCTCAATCATAAAATGCCGGTCGCATTTTTGATTTCGACTTTTCTGATCATACTCTCCGGATATACGGCAACCAAAATGCGGCTTTATTTTCAGGAGGAAAATATCTCCAAGCTGGAATCCTCCCTTCGAGCTACTTTTTGGCTGGGCTTTACTTTTACTGTATTGCAATTTGCTGGATGGAAGGAGTTGACCGACATGGGCATCAATTTCACAGGTATTCCCAGTGGGAGCTTTCTCTACCTCTTGTCAGGTATTCATATTGTCCATTTGGTAGGAGCGATGGTTTTTGCTTTGATCTTACTGCTAAAACTCCGTCGCACGCAGAGCGATGGCATTCAAAAACTACTCCTGATCACCAATCCCTATGAAAAAATGCGTATCCGACTTTTTACTGTGTACTGGCATTTTATGGATGCAGTCTGGTTGGTTTTGTTTTTATTATTTGTTCTGAGCTTCTGATGCGACTTACCCTATCTACCCTTGTCGAGCAAAATCATCTGGAAGTCAAGGCTGGCTTTGATGAGCGACTGTTCAAGAAACTTGCGCCACCCTTTCCCCCGGTAAAAGTCATGCAGTTTGACGGCTGCGAGACAGGCGACACTGTAGCCTTGGAGCTTAATTTTTTGATTTTCAAACAAAAGTGGATTTCAAAAATCACTGCTGACGGTACTGATAATCAGGAGTTTTACTTTGTGGATGAAGGTACCCAACTCCCCTTTTTTCTAAAAAAATGGTCTCACCGACATCGGGTGATCGCTCAGGGGTCAGGATCGATTATCCGGGATGAAATCGAATTTGAGGCCCCATTCACTTGGATGAATTTCCTCCTCTTTCCTGCTCTATGGCTTCAATTTGCCTATCGAAAACCGATCTATCGGAAGATTTTCAGGAAGTCAAGGTAAGATTTTCGCAGTTAGCGATCGTACAGTCTCCATAGAGGACAAGCGAGTGGCTGGTGATCGCAGATCCAAATTCCCGTCCCATAGCCTCTTTGATTTCATTGATTTTGGGATCGGAAAACTCCCGGATTTTTCGACACTGATTGCAGACATGATGATCGTGGTGCTTGTAGGTCAGAGCCTGCTCGTAGAGTGCGACCTTGTCTTTGAACTGATGCTTGACCGCCAATCCACTGTCTACAAGTAGGTCGAGTGTATTGTAAATCGTGGCGCGACTGATGGTATAGCCCTTATTTCTCATTTTGAGAAAAAGTCCTTCTACATCGATATGCTCATCCTCGGGCAGCGCATAGAGCTCATCGATCACCGAGTACCGCTCGGGGGTTTTTCTGCTGCCTTGTTTGATCAGGTAATTCTCAAATATCTTTTTCGCTTTTTGGATCAGTGCTGTGTCCGCCATAGTTTGTATCCTTGAAAAAATAAAGATGGGATATTCCGTTTTTTTTGACAAAGTCAAGCTGCCGAATCAGGCTAATTTGGGATGTGTCTAAATTGTTTCCATCGAAGTTTGATTGAATCTCTTGATGAATTTTTTGGCTTTTGTTGAGAACGGCTTGCTCCAAAATGCGTTATCTTGAGAGTACTTAGTCAAAACCGCCCAAATGTACCTTAGAAGGATTCTACTCCTTGTTTGTTTAAATCTGTCACCATTGATGGCTTTGCCTCAAGTACCGGGTTTTTTTATCAAAGAGGATGTCAGAAAGGTCAGAATTCCCTTTTACTCATCCAATAATCTGATCATCATAGCGGTTTCCATCAATGGGAGCCCCAAGATTAATTTTCTTGTTGACACGGGTGTTCGTTCCAATATTCTCTTTAGCAAAAAGTTGGGGGATGCATTAGGGTTGGAGTATTCTCGTAGGTTAAATATTGTCGGTGCTGACGGATCCACAGAAATATGGGCTCAGGTATCTCCGGTCAATGCCATTGATCTTGGACCCGTCGAAGGAAGACTTCAAAGTCTTTTGGTATTGGAAGAGGATTTTTTCGAACTCGAGGCAGTCATCGGTGTGCCCGTTTACGGAATTATCGGTTACGATTTTTTTAAATACAATCCCGTCAAAATCAACTATGACGACGGTTATATGGATTTTTACCAAGAAAAAGCCTTGAAGTGGAGGCCTCCTTTTTACCGCAAGTTTCCATTGGAGGTCGTGGATAGCAAAGCGTATATCCGGGCAAAAATCAACCAAAAAAACGGTCCGACTATTCCTGCCAAGCTTTTGATTGATACCGGCGCGAATCATGGACTTCTGCTCAATCGGGAGACCTCCGATCAGATCACCATGCCCCAACTATTCATAGAGTCAGAGTTGGGACAATCTCTTGGTGGGGTCTTGTACGGATTTATCGGTAGGATCAATGTTCTGAAGTTTGGCGGTGGGCTCTCGCTGAGAGAAGTATTGACCTCCTACCCGGAGGAGACGGCCTTCAGCGATGTCATCAAGGCTACGGGAAGAAGTGGGAGCTTAGGTTCGGAAGTTTTGGGCCGGATGCGGATTGTTTTGGATTACCCACGGGGTAGGATTTTGCTTCGCAAAGGCGAGAATTTCTACGACCCTTTCCAGTTTGACATGAGTGGTATGATCATCAAGAAAACCCCTTCTGATGAAGTGAGAATCTATGTCAGTAATGTGCGACCGGGCTCTGCCGCCTATCGTGCGGGTGTGTTACCCTACGATGAGATCTTGTCCATCAATAATATTCCTGTTTTTTTGTGGGAGCTGCCTGAAGTATTCAAGCTGATGAAATCTGAAGAAGGAAAAGAGATCAAGCTCGAATTGAGAAGGTATTTGAACAATGATCTGAGTATTTTCAGAGATATCAATGTCAGTATTTTCCTCAAAAAGCAAATTTGATCCACGGTCAGGCAAAAGATAATTTGGGTAACTTTGCTGCTGGAGACAACTCTCCGAAAGGATTTGCGTCTAGATTCTCGTTTGATAAAACAACCCAATCAAAATGAAAAAATTTCTAATCCCAGTAGCTATCATCGCCGTTTTGGGCATTTACTTGTACACCAAAGCGGTCGGTACGTACAATCAGTTTGTACAGACAGAGGAGCAAATCAATGGTCAGTGGGCCGAGGTCCAGACCCAATATCAGCGACGCGCTGACCTGATTCCCAACTTGGTCAATACCGTCAAAGGATATGCGGAGTTTGAGCAGGAAACACTCACCGGAGTGGTAGAAGCCAGATCCAAGGCCACTTCGATTCAGATCGATCCTACTAACCTGACTCCGGAAAAATTGGCTGAATTCCAACAGGCGCAAGATCAGCTTTCCGGTGCATTGAGCAGAGTGCTCGTGACCGTGGAAAAATACCCGGATCTGAAGGCTAATCAGAATTTCCTCGAACTTCAGGCTCAGCTGGAAGGAACAGAAAACCGTATCTCCGTAGCAAGAAGAAACTTTAACGAGTCTGTACAGGCCTACAACAGCAACCTGCGTACTTTCCCTAATAACATTTTTGCGGGCTGGTACGGATTTGAAGCAAAAGGCTATTTTGAAGCATCAGCAGGTGCCGAAAATGCCCCAACTGTTCAATTCTAAGCATTCTCATGGCTGAAAAATTATTTTCTCCGGAGCAGAAAAACCAAATCGTCTCAGCCATCCAAAAGGCTGAGACGATGACTTCCGGCGAAATCCAGGTACATATCGAAAATCACTGCCGCGGCGATGTATTGGATCGTGCAGCTGAAGTTTTCGAGACTCTGAAAATGTATGAAACCAAAGACCGAAATGGCGTGCTGTTTTATTTGGCAGTAGCTGATCATAAGTTTGCCATCATCGGAGATGCCGGGATCAATGCCAAAGTGCCCAAAGGATTTTGGGAAGAGACTAAAAACCTGATGGCTGGGTTATTTCGACAAGGTAAATTTACCGAAGGGCTCATCGAAGGCATTCATCATGCAGGTGACCAACTGAGCGCCCATTTTCCATACGACGCCTCTGGCGATCAAAACGAACTATCGGATGAAGTATCATTTGGCTAAGTGGCCAGTATTCCTCCTTATTTTCCTGATTTCTGGTTCCTTGGCGTTTGCTCAGGATTTCCCTCCCTTGCCCAATCCTCCCAAATTGGTCAATGACTTCACCGGTACCCTTTCTCCACAAGAGCTGCAGCAGCTAGAGCAAAAGCTGGTGGCCTACAATGACAGCACCTCGACCCAGATCGCCATTGTCATGATGCGATCGACTGGCGACTATGAGATCGCTGACTATTCACAGCGATTGGGAGAAAATTGGGGAATCGGAAGCTCGAAGGATAATGGCATCCTGATCCTAGCAGCAATGAATGACCGAAAGGTATTTATCGCCACGGGCCGAGGTATGGAAGGTGCAGTACCTGATGCACTTGCCAAGCGCATTGTCACCAATCTGATCATTCCCAATTTCAAAATGGAAGCCTACTATCAAGGCCTTGATCAGGCTACGGATATGATTATCAAGCTGGCTTCCGGTGAATACCAAGCCGATGAAGTGACCTCAGATGGAAATCATGGCGGTGCCATTTTCCTGTTGCTCCTGTTCATATTCCTTTTTGTGATTCTCCCACTGATCAAAAACCGAAAGGACAACGACAATCACATGGGAGGGCGAGGCGGAGGAGTTGACCTCTGGACGACCATCATGCTCGCTAATATGCTCAAGGGCTCAGGCGGAAGCAAATGGGGGGATTTCTCTTCCGGCAAAGGTTCCTTTGGCGGAGGATTCGGTGGTGGCGGAGGCTTTGGTGGCTTCGGAGGCGGATCCTTTGGTGGAGGTGGTGCTGGCGGAAGCTGGTAGTTCCTAATAAAAAATCCAACTCATCAAGTCCCGGTTTCTTTATCGGGACTTGACCGTTTCTAGGGCTTCTTGAATCAGGTCTTGTTCGAAGCCTTTGGACATCAAGTAGTGAATAATCTTGTACTTTTTCTTAAACTCATCGGGCTCCTTGGTCTTTTCCCACTTCTTCTCGGTCTCCGTCAGCAATACGTCATAGTACTCTTCCGGATCGATCTCTGATAGGCCAAGTTGAATGCATCTCGGGCTTATTTCTCGCATTTTTAGCTCACGGATTATCCGGTTTTTACCCCATTTTTTGAGTCGAAATTTGCCTCTGGCAAATGACCGGGAAAAACGCTCTTCATTCAAAAATCCATCTGAGATCAATCCTGAAATCAATTCTTCCGCGGCATCTCCTTGGATTCCTTTTTCAAAAAGCTTACGCCGGACCTCCCACTGAGAGCGCTCCTGGTAGGCACAGTAAGTTTCCAGCTTTCCTTTGGCTTCATGCAGGGACCAGTACTTTTTTGGTGGCTGATCCGGGTTATTTTTTCCCCAAGTGGACATTTTTAGGTAATTTCGGGCAAAATACTTTCTGCTTAAGTTTTTTTCAAACCTAAAAATCACTCCCTCATGAGAAAGAAAATCGTCGCTGGCAATTGGAAAATGAATATGACCTATGATGAAGGTCAAAAGTTGACTAGTGAAATCGTAAACATGATCAAGGACGAATCCATCCAAGATGTAGTTGTAGTCCTCAATCCTCCGTTTCCTCATATTCATCCGGTCAAAAAACTGATCGGCGATGTGGAAGGAGTCTATTTAGGTTCCCAAAACTGCTCTGACAAAGAATCAGGCGCATTTACAGGCGAAGTTTCCGCAAAGATTTTAGCTTCTTTTGGAGTTCAGTATGTGATTTTGGGTCACTCTGAGCGAAGAGAATACTTCCAGGAATCCAATGAATTACTGAAAAATAAAGTGAAGCAGGCCCTGGCTTATGGCCTGACTCCAATCTTCTGCTGTGGCGAATCTTTAGAAATCCGAATGGCGGGCACTCACGAATCCAATGTCAAATTTCAATTGACCGAAAGTCTCTTTGAGTTGACACCTGAGGAGTTTTCCAAAGTCGTCATCGCTTATGAACCTATCTGGGCTATCGGTACCGGAAAAACCGCCACTTCAGATCAGGCACAAGAGATGCATCTCGCACTTCGCCGCCATATCGCTTCCAAATACGGAAAGGAAATTGCAGACAACACCTCTATTCTCTATGGTGGCAGCGCCAATCCGGGCAATGCGAAAGAGCTTTTCTCCAAGCCTGATGTGGATGGTGGACTGATCGGTGGTGCTTCGCTTAAGTCCCGTGACTTCGTGGATATCGTGAAGTCGTTCTAAAATCGAATTATAAAAATTGAATGGTTTAGGTCTGTGCTTGCGCAGACCTATTCTTTATCCCCAAACTACCCACTCATGGATTACCTGGAATTTAAAATCACGTGTACGGAAGATTTTCGAGAAATCCTCATCGCCGAACTTGCCGAGATTGGCTTTGATTCTTTTCTCGAAACCGAAACTGGATTAGATGCCTATGCACCCGAGGTGGATTTTAATAGGACTGCCTATGAGGAAGTAATCGAGAATTACCGTGAACCAGCCCAAATCTCAGTTTCTGAGGGGAAAATGCCCAAAGTCAACTGGAATGAGGAATGGGAAAAAAACTACGATCCCATCGCCGTGGATGAGTTGGTTTATGTCCGGGCATCGTTTCATGAGTCACAGCCTGGTTTCCGTCACGAAATCGTCATCAATCCTAAGATGTCCTTTGGAACCGGGCATCATGCCACCACTTATCAAGTGCTTAGACTTCAGGGTGAAATCGACCATCAAGGCAAGCGTGTACTCGATGTAGGTTCAGGAACGGGGATTTTAGCTATTATGGCTCATTTACTGGGAGCCAAGGAAGTGGAAGCCTTTGACATCGATGACTGGTGTGTGGAAAATGGCAATGAAAACTTTGACCTCAACGGACTAGCTACCCGAATGGGCCTGGGTACCATTCGTCAAGTGAATCCTCAGGGTCCATTTGATATCATTTTAGCCAATATCAATAAAAATGTCCTGCTCGATGAATTGAAGATTTATTCGAATTTACTGATTTCAGGAGGCTATTTACTACTTAGTGGTTTTTACACCGAAGATATTGATGACCTGGTTCAGGAGGCAAAAAAGCATTCACTTGAACTTTTGAAGACTTCTTCCAAAGACAATTGGGCGGCTTTGATCCTTCAAAAAAACTGAGATGAACGAGTTGGCCTTTTATTCCCTTCTTTTTTTGGCCTTATTGGGCCATACGCTTTTGGCAGGAAAACTCTATCGAAAAATCCACAGTGACCCTGATTTTTCTTTTCAGGAGAAAAATCATTGGAAATTAAAAGCACTCATCTTCCCCGCGCTCTTCTGGTTCTGCTTTCATCAGGAGAAAAAACGACGCAATTCGAGTAATTAGAAACTTTCCTGTTTCAAATTTCGCTTTAAGTCTATCGCCCAAAACCAATGAAGCTCACAGCTTCTCAATTACTTTTCTAATTTTACCCTATGGAGTACGTCTGGAAACAAAAACCCAAAGCCTCTCAAAGTGCTATCGAAAAGCTCGGTAAGGAGATCAATGTCAATCCTATTTTGGCAAATATGCTCATCAACAGAGGTGTGGAGAGTTTTGAGCAGGCCAAGAATTATTTCCGACCAAGTCTGAGTCAGCTTCACGATCCTTTTTTGATGAAGGATATGAGTCAGGCTGTTCAGCGTATAGAAGAGGCCGTGATGAACGAGGAAAAAATCCTGGTGTACGGTGACTATGATGTAGATGGAACGACGGCTGTGGCGCTGATGTACAGTTTTTTGAAGACTTTTTATCCTCATGTAGACTTTTACATTCCCGATCGATACAAAGAGGGCTATGGCATCTCCGAGCGAGGGGTGAGGTTTGCTGCCGAAAATGAATTTTCTCTCGTAATCGCACTCGACTGTGGGATCAAAGCGATCGACAAAGTGCGCCTTGCCAAGGAGCTTGGTGTGGACTTTATCATCTGCGATCACCATACTCCAGGGGCTACCTTACCGCCTGCGGTAGCGGTACTGGATGCCAAGCGAGAAGATTGCCAGTATCCCTACAAGGAGCTTAGCGGATGTGGCGTTGGGTTTAAATTAATTCAGGCTTACGCCAAAACTCATGGAATCGATGAGTCGAGCCTGTATCCATATTTGGATCTCCTCGTGGTGAGTATTGCGGCGGATATCGTGCCGATCACCGGAGAAAATAGAATTCTTGCTTATTACGGTCTCGATCGCATCAATAATACGCCTCGGCCTGGACTGAAGGCCTTGATTCTCCAAGCCAAAGTCGAAAAGGAAATTCAGATCTCTGATATCGTCTTCAAAATCGGTCCAAGAATCAACGCCTCCGGTCGCCTCGAGCATGCCCAAGCTTCCGTGGAATTGCTGATTTCCTCCAATCTGGATGAAGCCATCGAGCGCGCCAAGCTGGTCGATGAAGTGAACTCTACCCGACGCAATTTTGACGAAAATATTACCAAAGAAGCCTTCGAAATGCTGGCAATCCGTGAGGAAGAAGCCCAATGGAACTCTACCGTGCTGTTCAAAGAAGACTGGCACAAAGGCGTCATCGGGATCGTGGCGAGTAGATGCATCGAAAAGTACTACCGTCCGACCATCATCCTGACTGAGTCCAACAATAAGGCTACGGGAAGTGCCCGTTCGGTGGTTGATTTCGACATTTATGAAGCCATAGCAGAATGTGCTGATCTTTTAGACCAATTTGGAGGACACAAATACGCTGCAGGGTTGACCATGTCGGTAGAGAATGTGCCTGCTTTTCAGGCCAAATTCGAGCAGGTGGTCCGTAGCCGAATTGAAGCTATTCATCTCAAGCCGGTCATTGAGATCGATGATGTCTTGCTCTTGGATCAGATCAATTACAAGTTTTACAATATCCTGAAGCAAATGGCCCCTTTTGGGCCCGGGAATACCGAACCGGTTTTCCGGATTTCCAATGTGTATGCAGATGAAGTCACGGTACTTAAAGACAAGCATTTGCGATTTAAGATCGTCCAAGACGGACAGGTGACTACGCCGGTTTGCCTGGGTTTTGGGATGGCGGATCGAGCGAAAGATCCGGATTTGACCACCGTAAATATGCTACGTGGACGAATGCGCTTTGACATCGTGGCTGAAATGCGGGAGAATTTCTTCCGCGACAAAAGCAGTTTGCAACTTTATGTGAAAGACATCAAATTTGACTGATATGATGCTCCGTGCCGAACACCTCGTCAAAATCTACAAAGGCCGCCGTGTAGTCAATGATATCTCTGTACAGGTGGAGCAGGGAGAAATCGTCGGACTTCTCGGTCCAAATGGTGCCGGAAAGACGACCTCATTTTACATGATCGTAGGTTTGATTCAGCCCAATGAAGGGAAGATTTTTCTGGAAAATGAGGACATTACCGGACTTCCCATGTATAAGCGAGCCAAACTGGGAATTGGCTATCTGGCTCAGGAGGCGTCGGTTTTCCGTAAGCTTTCTGTGGAGGAAAATATCATGGCTGTATTGGAAATGACCAACATTCCAAAAGCTCAGCAGAAGGAAAAAGTCGAGATGCTCTTGGAGGAGTTTAGCCTGACTCATGTGCGGAAAAATCTTGGGATGGTACTGTCAGGAGGAGAAAGACGCCGGACCGAAATCGCAAGAGCGCTCGCCGTAGATCCCAAATTTGTTCTTTTGGATGAGCCCTTTGCAGGAGTCGACCCGATTGCGGTGGAGGAAATCCAGACCATTGTGGCCAAACTCAAAACCAAAAATATTGGCATTCTGATTACCGATCATAATGTCAACGAGACGCTCTCGATCACCGATCGTGCCTACCTGATGTTTGAAGGACGCTTACTCAAAGCGGGAACGGCAGAAGAACTCGCCGCCGACGAACAAGTGCGAAAAGTGTATCTCGGAAGCCAATTTGAGCTCAAGCGCAAAGTTTTTAACTAATGGAAGTGATCAACAGCTTCATGACCTGGATTTTTAAAAATCGACTGGGTCAGATTGAAAATTTTAAGAAAAACCCCATTTCTGTACAGGAAACGACTTTTCGATCCTTGATGGAGGCGGGGCGTAGGACGGAGTTTGGTCGTCAGCATGGTTTTGAGAGTATCAAAACCTATTCGGATTTTGCTGCCAGAGTTCCGGTTACTGACTATGAAGGCTTCAAGCCCTATATCGAAAAGACCATGCAAGGTCGACAGAATGTGATCTGGAATACCGATATCGAGTGGTTTTCCAAATCCTCCGGTACTACTTCCAGCCGAAGCAAATACATTCCCGTCACTGAGGAAAGCCTCGAAGAATGCCACTACAAAGGCGGGAAAGATATGCTTTCGCTCTATGTCAATAACTTTCCTGAATCCCGACTATTTACCGGAAAGAGCCTCACCATTGGAGGAACTTTGGAGAAAAACCCGCTTAATCCCCAAGGCACTGCTCGTGCCGGAGATATCTCAGCAGTGATCATGGAGAACTTGCCCATCTGGGCGCAGTTTGCACGTACTCCATCGCTCGAGACTGCCCTGATGGGCGAGTGGGAGGCCAAAATCGAAAAAATGGCCCGGGAGACGATGAATGAAAATGTCACGTCCATTGCAGGTGTGCCGACCTGGACGGTAGTGCTGCTTCAGCGCATTTTGGAGCTGAAAAAAGCTAAACACATCCTTGAAGTCTGGCCCAATCTGGAGGTTTTTTTCCATGGAGCGGTAGCTTTTGGACCGTATCGAAGCTTGTTTAAGCAGCTGATTCCTTCGGATAAAATGCGCTACATGGAGACCTACAATGCTTCTGAGGGATTTTTTGGCATCCAAGATCAGCCTGATTCTGAGGAGTTATTGCTGCTATTGGATTATGGGATTTTCTACGAATTCATTCCGATGGAAGAATGGGACAAGGAAAATCCACAGGTGATTTCACTCCGCGATGTAGAGGTGGGAAAAAATTACGCCATTGTAATTACGACCAATGGGGGGCTTTGGCGATACAAAATCGGAGATACAGTCAAGTTTTCGTCCACACTTCCTTATCGCTTCAGAATCTCTGGTCGTACTAAGCATTTTATCAATGCCTTTGGGGAAGAAGTCATCGTCGAAAATGCCGAGTCCGCACTCCGCTATGCCTGTGAGGAAACGGGTGCTACCATTTCCAATTTTACCGCTGCACCGATTTATTTTGAAGGAAGTGGCTCAAAAGGAGCTCATGAATGGGTAGTAGAGTTTCGGAATGCACCGGGTGATTTGGAAAATTTTGCAGGGCTTTTGGACCAGAAGCTCCGGGAGATCAATTCCGACTATGATGCCAAGCGGCACAAAAACCTTGCGCTACAGCGACTGATTCTTCATCAAGCTCCGGAGGGATTATTCGAGGCTTGGCTTGGTAAAAAAGGGAAGCTGGGAGGGCAGCACAAAGTACCCCGACTCTCCAATTCCCGGGAGTATATCGATGAGATTTTGGGGATGATGGCAGCAAATCAGTAGAGGAAGCCAAAAAGCCAAAGCGGGATTCTGTTTGCAGAACCTGACTTGATGTGGTCGATTGCTAAAAAAGAACTCGGCACTCCTTGGATTTGATGGGCAGTTTTGTTTGGTCCACCTACTTCGAAGACGAATTGGCCATCGATCAAAAAGTCCCCAAATTTAGGTGCGGTCACTTGATGTTTGACTTGAAGTTGATTTAAGAAGAAAGTTTCCCGGATGTTTCCCGGATTCGGTTCGGATGGACCTAGTGCAAAGGCCAGGTTTGAATTTTGTAAGAAGACTTTTTCCGGTTTTTGGAGTTGAGAAATTCCCTGAGTCGAAGCGTGAAGAAGATTGAGGATTTGAGCTTGGGAAAGTAGATCGAGGATTTTCAAAACAGTATTTCTTGAAGTATCCAGTTTTTCTGCCAGTTTGAGGATATTGGGGGTAAACGGCACGGATTCGCTGAGAACAAACAACAGTTTTTTCATGTTTCGCATGGTCTTGTGGGCGATTTCCTCAAATGGACCAATATCCATCTCCAATACCAAATGTGTGGTTTGGAGTAATCTCGTTAGATACAAGTCTTTTCCCATTCGATAAAAAGGAAAATATCCATACTGAAGATATTCTGGGAATAAATTCAGGACATCTACCTCGTCTGAAATTTTATCGGAAATGCCAATGTGGCCTTCCAAAATCTCAGTCAGCGAATAGTTTGGGAAGTTTTTCCCTAATTCCAGATTGATAAATTCCCGAAAAGACATCCCCGCCAAACGATAGACGGCTGCTCGTCTGGATAAGTCTGCTTTTCCTTTTTCAAGACCTAATATCGATGAACCTGAAACCACCACGTGAATGTCTTCATAACTGTCGAAGATAGTTTTCAAATCCACCGACCAGTTGACATAGCGATGTGCCTCATCCAAAAAGAAATATCTGTAGCCTAAGGCGTAAAGCTCTTCAATTGCAAGCACAAGCCTGTTTTCTTCAAAATGGAAGTCATCCAAACTCAGGTAGATTTTAGAGTCTTTTACTTCACTCATCCGCTGTAAGATCAACGTAGTCTTCCCCGCTCCCCGATGCCCGAGGATTAATACCAGTCGTTGACTCCAATCAATCTCATGTTTAAGATATCGGTTAAAATTGGGTAAGGCCGTGGTTTCTTTTCGCTTGGATAAGGTGATCAGTCGCTCCATTTTGCTTTATCAATTGAACAAATCTAAAAAATGTTTTTTGTAAACAACACTTATTGATTTTGTTTTTTAGAAGAAACAGTAATCCTATTCCGAAATTAAAACATCTTTAAGGCCATTGGAATAATTATTTACCTTCATCGCATCTCAAATCCGTATTTTAAGGCATGCGCTCGATTCATTTGATTTTGATCTATGTCCTGTTGGGCATTGCTCTGGTTTTGGGAGGAATGGCTTTTTGGAAGTCTCAAAACCAAGTTCAAGTAATTAATCAGCCGGAGTTTGGGGTGGAAGCCTACCCAAGCCGACCCTTGTCCATGGCTAGGGACTCCATTCGATTGTTTGACTTGCCCAAGGAGGTGACTTTTGCAGGAGAGAAAGTGCCTCTTGAGGAACCGGATGTGCTCGAGCGTTTGGAGCGGGAAATCTACGTGAATGCCTACTGGGAGTCCAATATGATTCTCCTGATGAAACGCTCGGGGAAATACTTTGAAGAAATCGACCGGATATTTACCGAAGCGGGTGTGCCAACAGATTTCAAATATTTGGCTTTGGCGGAGAGCGGCTTGATGAATGTCGTCTCTCCGGCAGGGGCTCGGGGATTTTGGCAGTTTATGGAAGCCACTGCAAAAGAATATGGATTGGAAGTAAGTCAAGACGTTGATGAGCGCTACCATTTCGAAAAGTCCACCCGTGCGGCTGTCCGTTACCTGAAAAAGGCTCATGCCAAATTCGGGGATTGGACTGCGGTGGCGGCGAGCTACAATATGGGGCAGAATGGCTTTTCCCGACGTCAGGCGGAGCAGCTCAACCGCAACTATTATGATCTCTACCTTAACGAGGAGACGAGTCGATACCTATTCAGGATATTGGCTTTTAAGCTCATTTTCGAAAATCCGGGTGAATTTGGATTTCACCTCAAGGAGAAAGATTATTACAAAAATCCGGAATTCAGACAGATTCAGGTAGATAGCGACATCAAAGACTTGGCTGCCTGGGCCAAAAGCCAGGGAAGCACCTATAAGCATCTCAAACTCTACAATCCATGGCTGCGTGACCGAAATCTCAATGTGAAGCGGGGGAAAGTTTATCAAATTGCATTGCCCGAGTAATGATGAAAAATCAGGTCTGAAAATGGGAATTCTAACGTATCTCTGAACAAAGAGCTACCACATCACACCATTGCCATTTCAGACCAAATTTTGATTTTTCCTGAACCGTAGGCGAGTTCATCGGGTTACTTATCCTTGGTGAAAGATTCCTCTTTCCTGTAAATAACCCTACCTTTGCCCCTTGCAAATTTTCCAATGTCCATGAGTCAACACCCTGCCCCACAGGAAGAATATATCGAGATTTTTGGTGCCCGAGAGCATAATCTGAAAAACCTGGATGTCAAAATTCCACGAAACAAGCTGGTGGTCGTGACCGGACTTTCCGGCAGCGGAAAGAGCTCTTTGGCATTTGATACCATCTACGCCGAAGGACAGCGACGCTACATGGAAAGCTTCTCTGCATACGCCCGATCCTTTTTGGGTGGAATGGAGCGTCCGGATGTGGACAAGATCAACGGGCTTTCTCCGGTCATTGCCATCGAGCAAAAGACCACCTCCAAAAATCCAAGATCGACTGTCGGCACAGTGACGGAGATTTATGATTTCATGCGATTACTATATGCTCGGGCTGGAGAAGCCTATTCCTATTTGACGGGGAAAAAAATGATCCAGCAGACCGAGGATCAGATCATTGAGCAGTTGTTTACAAAGTTTCTGGGCAAAAAACTCTACATCCTAGCGCCAGTGGTCAAAGGCCGAAAGGGGCACTACCGGGAGCTTTTCGAGCAAATCCGAAAAATGGGTTTCTCTAAAGTCCGGGTCGATGGTGTAGTGATGGATATTGTCCCAAAAATGCAGGTGGACCGGTACAAAATCCATGATATCGAGATCGTAATCGATCGGATCGTGGCAGATGAATCTGATCGATTCCGCATCACCCAATCGCTTAAATCTGGCCTTCAGCATGGCAAAGGGGTGATCATGATCCGGGAGGAAAACGGGGAAATTCACCATTTCTCCAAGTATCTGATGGATCCGGAGACAGGCCTTTCTTACGACGAACCGGCACCCAATTCCTTTTCCTTCAACTCGCCCTACGGCGCTTGCCCTACCTGTAACGGTCTCGGCATGATCGAAGAGATTACCCGAGAAAGCATCATACCCGACCCTGCACTGAGCATCACCCGAGGAGGAATCGCTCCTTTGGGAGAATATCGGGATATCTGGATTTTTAAAAAAATCGAGGCAATTCTCAAGCACTACAAGTGCTCCATGAGTACCCCAATCAAGGATTTGCCCGAGAAAGTGATCGAAATTCTCCTTTACGGAGACAAAATCGAAGTAGCCGTGGACTCCGTGAAATATCCCGGTACCCAATGGAACACCACTTTTGAGGGAATTGTCAACTTTCTCCAGAAGTATCAGGAAGGCAGTTCCGATAAAATCCAGGATTGGGTTTCTGAGTTTACCATTACCCAGACTTGTCCGGATTGCCAAGGCTATCGGTTGAAAAAAGAGGCGCTTCATTTCAAAATCGACGAAAAACACATCGGCGAACTCGCCATGCTGGATATCCGGGGATTGGCGGACTGGTTTGATGGATTGGAAGATCGAATGACCGAAAAGCAGCAGCTGATTGGCGTCGAAGTTTTGAAAGAGATCCGAAAGCGAATCGGGTTTTTGGTAGATATCGGGCTGGATTACCTCTCGCTCAATCGACCCCTTCGGACCCTTTCGGGTGGAGAAGCCCAGCGAATTCGACTGGCGACCCAGATCGGTACACAGCTGGTCGGAGTGCTGTATATTTTGGATGAGCCAAGTATCGGTCTGCATCAACGGGACAATGTGAAGCTGATCAAAGCGCTCCAAAGCCTCAGAGACCTTGGCAATTCCGTGCTGGTGGTGGAGCATGACAAAGACATGATGCTGGAATCTGATTTTGTCCTCGACATGGGCCCGGGTGCTGGCCGGCATGGCGGTCATGTCGTAGCGGCTGGAACTCCAGATCAAATTTTAAAGAACAACTCGGTCACCGCCAAATACCTCAGTGGAAAACTTGGTCTGCCGATTCCTGAAAAGCGGAGAGAAGGAAAAGGACAAACACTCATTTTGAAAGGAGCCTCAGGGAATAATCTCAAAAATGTGGATTTGGAGCTTCCTTTGGGGACCTTGATTCTGATCACGGGTGTGTCGGGAAGTGGCAAGAGCACCCTGATCCACGAGACCTTGTTTCCTATTTTAAACCGGGAATTTTATAATTCCAAAAAGGAACCCATGCCCTTCAAAAGCATCGAAGGCTTGGAGCATCTGGACAAAGTGATCGAAGTGGACCAAAGCTCCATCGGCCGAACTCCACGATCCAATCCGGCTACCTATACGGGGGTGTTTTCTGATATTCGAACCCTCTTTACAGAATTGCCAGAAGCCAAAATCCGTGGCTACAAGCCCGGGCGTTTTTCCTTCAATGTAAAAGGTGGCCGATGTGAAGATTGCGAAGGTGCGGGGATGAAACTAGTCGAAATGGACTTCCTTCCCGATGTCCATATTCCCTGCGAAACCTGTAAGGGCAAGCGGTATAATCGGGAGACGCTGGAAGTCCGGTTCAAAGGGAAATCCATCTCGGATGTCTTGGATATGACGGTCGAGCAGGCGGTAGAATTCTTCGAATTCCAACCAAAAATCCTTCGTAAAATCAAAACGCTTAATGATGTTGGTTTGGGTTATATCACGTTAGGCCAGCATGCGACTACGCTCTCGGGCGGTGAAGCGCAGCGGGTCAAATTGGCCACCGAGCTTTCCAAAAAGGACACGGGAAAAACTTTCTACATCTTGGATGAACCCACCACAGGACTTCACTTTCAAGATATCGATCTGTTGATGGGCGTTTTGCAAAAGTTGGTGGAAAAAGGTAACACCGTCTTGATCATCGAGCATAATTTGGATGTGATCAAAGTAGCTGACTACGTGGTGGATTTGGGTCCCGAAGGAGGAAATAAAGGCGGGACTATTTTGGTACAGGGTACTCCTGAAAAAGTCGCTTCACACCCTCAAAGTCACACAGGAAGATTTCTCCAATCCGAATTAAATGCCAAAAATTGACCCGTAAGTGACCAACCAGGCCTTTTATCAAAATAGCACGGATGGTTTGGCCCCAAATTTTAACTTTGCCAAGCTATGAACAAGGCCAAACTTTATTGGATTCTTCAGATTCTGGGTTGGGGAACCTTCGCCTTTCTCAATATTTTTTTCGCATCACTTTCGGAAGGCATTACGACCAAGCAAGCTTGGGCCTTTATCGCTTGGACTTTGTATTTCTTGCTCTCTACCCATGGGTTCAGGCATCTGGTCAAATCCTACGGTTGGTTCAAACTGGGAATTTTACGATTGCTTTTGCAAACCGTATTTGCCTTGCTTGCTTTATCAGTTTTAAACTTCATAGTCCAGGTTTTAATCAATCTTGCCTTTGGCTTAAGCCCATTTCAAGACTTTAGGCCCGTAATTATTGCAGTTACGCTGTTTGTCAACTTTTTGTATTACTCATTTTGGTTTTTGCTTTACTTTTTATTTCACTTCCTTGATAATTACAACAACAGCCTACGATATGAGGCTAAAATCAACGAAATTAGGCTCAATCACCTAAAAAGCCAGCTCAATCCCCACTTTATCTTCAATGCGCTCAACTCCGTTCGGGCATTGGTTGATGAAAACCCCGACAAAGCCAAGACAGCCATTACGCGGATTTCGAATATGCTGCGTTTTTCGTTGATGATGGACAAAAAGCAGGTTATCGACTTTGCTGATGAACTGGCCACGGTCAAGGATTATCTCGAGTTGGAGTCTATCCGGTTTGAGGAGCGACTGGAAGTGGTGTATCAGATCGAAGATGAGGCTTTTGGCTACAAGATACCTCCAATGATGCTGCAGACTATCGTCGAGAATGGTATTAAGCATGGGATTTCCAATCTGGTCAAAGGAGGCATAATTGAGATCAAATGTCGTGAAGGGCTGAATGATGAGCTGTATATCCAGGTCAGAAATAGCGGATATCTGAGGGAGAAAAAAGATAAGTCCAAACCGGAGGAAGGTGGTCATGGATTAGAAAATACCCGTCAACGACTCAAGCTGTTGTATGGAGAAACGGCCAGTTTTCGAATTTTCAACTCCGGTAGCCAATTTGTCATCACTGAAATCAAAATTCCGAAACAAAGAGTTACTTTAGAATAACCAATAAGCCAAAAATGAGAGCAATTGTAATAGACGACGAAAGACTAGCCCGTAAAGAATTGATCACCCTTCTCAACCAATTGGAGACCGTAGAGGTAGTCGGCGAAGCTGTAAACGTCGATGATGCCAAAGAAAAAATTGAGCAGTTACAACCCGATGTCGTTTTCTTGGATATACAGATGCCGGAAAAAACCGGTTTTGATCTACTGGAGGAGCTTGATTTTGTCCCTCATGTGATCTTTACGACTGCCTATGATGAGTATGCACTGAAGGCCTTTCAGGTCAATGCCTTGGATTATCTATTGAAGCCCATTGAGCCCAAAAGACTAGAAGAAGCGATCAACAAGCTAGTGGGTAAAGTAGAAGGAATCAACCGACAGGGAGAAGCTGGGGGATTAGCAAATCAAAAAAAGCTCACCCTAGAGGATCAGGTTTTTGTCAAGGACGGCGACCGCTGTTGGTTTGTACGATTATCCAATGTTCGTCTATTCGAATCTGATGGCAATTACATAAAAGTGTACTTTGACAATTTTAAGCCAATGATTCACAAATCACTTAACGCACTCGATGAGCGATTGGACGAGAAGTCTTTTTTCCGTGCCAGCCGTAAGCATATCATTAATTTGGGATGGGTAGAGGGCATCGAGCCTTGGTTTAATGGTGGTCTGGTAGTTACACTGAGAGGGGGAGACCGCATCGAAGTAAGTCGCAGACAGGCAGCACGCTTCAAAGAAATGATGAGTCTTTGATTCTATGGTCAAAAAAAAGCGTTTGATTTTCAGAAGAAAATTTTGACATTAGAAAAATAAAGAGATATAGTTTCCCGTATTTTAGATATTCAATCACCCCAAGTAGAAACTAGTCAAGTTTGAAATCCTATGAAAGAAGAACGGATTCTGATTGTCGAAGATGATCCAAGTATTGCCGAGAATATCCAAGAGATTTTGGAACTTTTGGATTTTGTAAATATCGACATCGCCAATTCAGCCAATCAGTGTATCAAGACCATCAAGAAAAACAGGCCTGACCTGGTCTTCATGGATATCAAGCTCAAAGGTGACAAAGATGGAATTGAGTTAGGAGAAATCATCCATCAAATGTTTGATGTTCCGCTGGTATTTGTGACGTCTTATTCTGATCCTACGATCATCGAGCGAGCCAAGCGGATCAATCCGGCAGGTTTTATCGTAAAGCCCTTCAATACCAATGATATCCATGCGATCGTAGAGATCGTCCTGTATAATAAACGAACCAAACCCGCTGCGGAAGCGGTAGCTGTAAAGGCGGTATCAGAGAGTCCGTTTTTGGTCAATGACGCTGTATTTATCAAAGCTGACAATGCTTTTGAGCGTGTGCAGTACGATGATATTTACTATGTGGAGGCGAATGGAAATATGGTGACGATTTTCACCAAAAATCGGGATTTCCATATTCGTAAGTCTATGAAGGAAATCGAGGATATCTTGCCTTCTACACTTTTCCTCCGTGTGCAAAAGTCCTTCATTGTCCACTTGGGACAGATTGAAAGCTTCAATACCAAGGAAATCAATCTCAAACAAGGTTCAGTGGTACAGGTAGGAAGACAGTATTACAACAGCTTCCTGGCCAAATTGAATACGATTACGGAAAGTTAAGCAAAGGGAGATAGGCGAAGGCGAGATAGGATAGAGATATCCTTCGCGATATAAAGTAGAGATAAGATTTCCGAGGTGAAATCTAAAATCAGAAATTGAGCACCGTCTTCTGCGAATTTTCAGCGGAAAGTTTTGAAATTATTAGACAAAAAAAAGGCGGGCAAAACCCGCCTCTTTAGATTAACCAAACAATCAACCAAATTAACCCTTACGAGGTTTTCTTTCAGCAAGTCCCAGATTTCTGGGACTTTTCGCTTTTGTAGATGTTTACCTGAAGTAGTTCAGGATTTTGCTCTGATTGGAATCCGATCTGCGAAGTTGGTTTAGTAGTTTCAAATCGGGCAGTATGCTGTGCGATATTGGATTCGGCTTTTGCTTTGATCACGATGGTAATTGCCATTGCAAATCCCAAGGCCGCGCAGACATTTTTTTGAGAAAAGATTGCAGTAGTCATGGCAGTAAAGAAGTTGGTTTGTTTTGATATACTTCCTTATATGCCAAAAGGCGACCAAACTTTAAAAGGGCATAAAATGAGCTAGGAAGCACTTTTTAGAAAAAATACTGTGCGGTATCGTACAGCTATTTACCAAGGGCGGACAAATTAACCGAACAATATTTGGTTTGTTAGGCCTTGAAAAAACAAATAATCGGGGTTGAGAAAATCTAGAATTTTTCGAGGAGCTGGATTACTGAGTTTTTAAATTCCACGAGATCTTCTGTGATGATTTCCCAAAGCAAAAGATTGTCTATCCCAAAGTATTCATGAACAAATAAATGCCTTCCTCAGAAAGATGGTTGCAGGCTTCACCGATTATTTCAAGTTGTTTTACCGAAGCAAACCTCATCATTGAATTTTGAAGAAAGTCGTCTTTTTGAACTCCAAAAGTATAAGATTCGATTTCTTCGATAGCGCTTAAAATATGCCTAAGCCGTTGTTCATCGCCAAGTTTATTTTTCATAAACCAACTTTCTGTCTCGTATCACTTGGGGCTTGATAAGCGGAGATAGAGCTTCATTAGAAATCAAATCCACCTTATGATTTAAGATCTTTTCAAGCTCTGATTGCATCTGGAAAAATTTCAATCCGATCTTTTGAGAATAATCTAATTCGACTAAGATGTCAATATCACTATCAGATGTCGCTTGCTCTCGACTATAGGAACCAAATAAGTAGGCTTTCAAGACAGGCTTGTCTTTGAAATATTTCTTGATTTGGTCGAGCTGAGATCTTTCTAACTTCATGATGCTCAAATATAATCAAATCAGAAATTTATCGCTTCCTCTAAGGATTCTTCAATAAACGCAAAAAGCACAAGCCCGAAGACCTGTGCTTAATTTTTTCTATGAAATCAATTTCAACCTTTACAACAACTCATTCGCCAGATTGGCCAACTCGGATCGTTCCCCCTTCTCCAGCTTGATATGCGCATAGAGCGGATGGTCCTTGACCCGGTCGATCAGGTATGACAAGCCATTGGACTGCGAATCCAAGTAAGGCGTATCAATCTGGAAGACGTCACCGGTGAAGATGATTTTGGTGTTTTCTCCTGCACGGGAAATGATCGTCTTGATCTCGTGTGGGGTTAGGTTTTGGGCTTCATCTACGATGAAGAAGATATTGGAAAGTGAGCGCCCGCGAATGTAAGCCAGTGGCTGAATTACCAGTTTTTCTTGATTGACCAGTTCGGTGATTTTCTGATATTCTTTATCCGTCTCTTTGTATTGATTTTGGATAAACTTCAGGTTGTCCCAGAGTGGCTCCATGTAAGGATTGAGCTTGGACTTGATGTCTCCAGGCAAGTAACCAATGTCTTTATTGCTCAATGGGACGATCGGTCTGGCTAAGAAAATCTGCTTGTAATCTCTTCGCTGTTCGAGCGCACCTGCCAAAGCAAGGAGTGTTTTTCCCGTACCGGCCACACCCTGAATAGAGACCAGCTTGATATCCGGATTCATGATGGCGTGCAGCGCAAATGTCTGCTCCGCATTTCTCGGCTTGACATTGTAGGCCAAGCGTTTATCCACCCGTTCTAAGATATTCTGGTCTGAATTGAAATAGGCTAAAACCGAATTTTTGTCGCTTTTCAGAATATAATAGGCATTGGCTTTTCGCTTACGGGTACCCAAAATCGCTTTTGCCTCGATAAAGCCCTGCTCGTAGAGTTTATTGATAGCGATCGGATCCACATCATCGAGCATGTATTTGCCTGTATTCTCGAGCTCGGTGATGTTCTTGATTTTGCCTGTCTCGTAATCCTCCGCATGGACATTGAGGGATTTTGCTTTCAGTCTGAGATTGATGTCTTTGGAGACCAAAATCACTTTACGGGTCTTTTCAGTTTCCATCAAATGGACTGCGACGTTGAGGATCTTATGGTCATTTTTTTCCTCTCCAAAAATCTTTACTGCATTCCGCTCATTCTCCGGATGATGCATCATCACCCGAAAGAAACCCTTGGTCTTCCCATTAAGCGGAGTCCATTGGTCGATACGCTGATCTTGGGACAGCTTGTCTAAGAGACGAATAAACTCCCGGGCCTCAAAGTTTTTGGTATCGTTGCCTTTTTTGAACTGATCCAGTTCTTCTAGTACTGTGATCGGAATGACCACGTCATGTTCGGCAAAATTCATGATGGAATTGTGTGCGTAGAGAATCACGGAAGTGTCTAGCACAAAGATTTTCCGATCTTTATCGGATTTGGCTCTAGGCATGCGCAGGAAAATTGTAGTGGTGTAGTGTTGAAATAATTTAGAAAATTATCTTCGGGATTTTCGATTTTCCGGCAAGAAATTAAGGTTAAGATTTGTCAATCACCCTGATGGTGTTGAAAATCAAAAGGATAAAAATTGTGGGATTTTAATTGAAGAGCTTTTAGCAATTTGTTGTAAAGAGCTGGAAGACCGAAGACCGGAGCGCTCACTTCGGTCTTCGGTCTCCGGTCTTCCCACTAATTTTCCTTAATCCAACAACGCGCGGATATCCTCGTTATCCAAGGACTTCATAAAGCTCTCTTCATTGGAGATCAGTTCGCCTGCAAGTGCGAGTTTACGGTCCTGAAGGGCCATGATTTTTTCCTCGACAGATCCGCGGGTGATGAATTTGTAGATGATGACTTTGTTTTCCTGACCGATTCGGTGAGCTCGGTCGATCGCCTGAGCCTCCACAGCAGGATTCCACCAGGGATCTAGCAAGAAGACATATTCTGCTTTGGTCAAGTTGAGGCCGACACCACCGGCTTTGAGGGAGATCAAAAAGACCTTAACATCCGGATCGGTTTGAAACTTTTCGACTTGTCCCTGACGGTCTTTGGTCGAGCCATCGAGGTAGGCGTACGGAATACCCTCCCGGTCCAAAAACTCTCGAACAATACTTAAGTGTCTTACAAACTGACTAAAAACCAGTACTTTGTGATCTTCAGATATCGTCTCCTGGAGCATATAGGTGATGTCCTCGAGTTTGCCGGATTCTCCTTCATAGTCGTCTCGCACCAGTTTAGGATGGTTGGCAATCTGCCGGAGTTGGGTAAGGCCTCGGAGGAGCATGAACTGCTGACTGCCTCTGCCCATTCCGTCGAGTTCGCCGATGATTTTTTCCCGATAGTAGCTCTTTACTTCTTCATAGACTTTTTCCTGAGCCTCGGTCATGTCGGAATATTTGACGTTGGTGAGCTTTTCCGGAAGGTCTTTGGCTACTTGAGATTTCAGACGACGCAGGATAAAAGGCTTGATCATCGCATGAAGTCGTGAGGCCTTGTCCTTATCGTTTTGCTTTTCGATCGGTTGTAGGTATTGCTTTTTGAAAATATTCTGATTCCCCAAAAGCCCCGGATTCACAAAGTTCATTTGGGACCAGAGATCCATGGTGCCATTTTCTACAGGAGTACCTGTCAGGATCAGTCTTCGCTTGCTTTTCAGTTTATTGACAGCGAGTGCGATGTTGGACGTGGGATTTTTGATCGCCTGAGATTCGTCCAGGATCACATAGTTGAAATAGAATTCCTTGAGGATATCGATGTCCAATCGGACGATCCCATAGGAAGTCAATACCACGTCATAGCCACGGAATTTCCACGGATCCTTGATCCGCTGCGTACCCGAATAGACTAAAATTTTCAAGTCTGAAGTAAATTTCCTGGCTTCCAGCTCCCAGTTGTAAATCAAGGAAGTCGGCATGACGAGCAGCGAAGCAAAGCCTGGATTTTCTTCTTTCTCATGTGCCAATAGGGCCAAGGTCTGAACTGTTTTTCCCAGACCCATATCATCAGCCAAGCAGCCTCCAAACTGATATTCGTTCAGAAAGCGAAGCCAGTTGTAGCCGGCATGCTGGTAGGGGCGAAGTGAGCCTTCAAAAGAAGCCGGTACTTCGTAATCATTGATTGCGTCAAAATTGCGAAGGCGCTCCAGTTTGAGGCTGAGATTGAGCTTGATCAATTCTCCATTTTGAAGCTCACGGGCGAAGGCCAGGTGGTGTTTGCGTAGTACGAGTTGCTCGGCAGACCGCTCTTCGATAAAGTTGAAGAGTTCGGAATAGTTGACAAACCAGGAAGAAGGGATGACCGCAATCTCCCCGTTGGGAAGTTCAAATTCTGTTTTGCCAGAGATGATGAGTTTTCGGATTTTGGCAAATGGCACCAAATACACGCCAAATTTGATCATGGCCTGCACGTCAAACCAGTCAATGTTTTCGTTGATTTCGATCGAAATCTGCGCCTGTCCGATATGGTAAAGCTTACCGTCGGCGCGTGCTTTTTGGCGAAGCTGAATTTTATTTTCTTTGAGATAATCCTCATGAATGCCCATCCATTCGAAGGCTTGGGTTTTTGGCATGGCCATCTTGCCATGGATAAATTCCAGGCCTATTTTTTTTAGGATGGTGAGGATTTTGTCTTCGAGCTTAGTCGCCCTGACGGTTTTGTAAAAAATGTAATTTCCATCCTTTTCCTCCATTCGACAGGAGTTACCACGCACTTCGCCGGCTGAACCCATGCCAAAATCCTGATCTCCGTATTTGAAACGGGGTTCGAATACGACCATTTCCCTGTTTTCGGGAAGAACTTCATTTCCAAACAGGTCTTCGGCCGGCACACTTCCTGCCAATTCGGAAAAAGTCAGAATTCCCTCAGGGCTTGCCGACTCTGCCTGAATTTCAAATCCTTTTGCTTCCACATCAAACTGGGTGATCATCGAGGTGACAAACTTTCGATAATACTCAGGCTCAAATCTGCGCTCGATGATGATGTGTTTTTTGGTGAAAAAGGGTTGGATTTTCTTACCGTCTATTCCTTTGTCAAAGTGAAAAAGCTGCTGATCCATGACCAACCATGCCGGGTCGTTGCAGAGCATAATACCTCTTTTTTCCTGAAGCTTAATCTCCTTGCCATTGAAAAGAACCTTAGGCGAATAGAGTGTGTTGAACTCTCCTTTTTCAAACCGGAAAATTACCTTGGCCGGTTCTGCATTTACTTTGATCTCTTTCCAGGTTGGATTTCCATCGGAGCTGGTTTCAAAAAGCCGCTTTCCGATCAGTAAGGGTAGAATCTTGGAACGTTTGATTTCCAGATTTTGAAATAATAGAGACTGGATATTTTTGTCTTCGGTCTTGGGATCAAATACCTTTTGGAGGTAGTCTTTAGGCCGAAGACTGGTTTTTTTCATATAGGGTTTGATGGCAACCTCAGGCTGCATAGAGTCCATGAGTTTGATCAACTCATAGTCTGTTTTGTCCAGACCTGAATCAAATTCTTTAGCGTTTGCCGAACTTATATTTTGATAGGCGTAGGATAATCGACCTTGTTCATCTACTTGGACCACGTATGACTCCAACAAAAGCCCTAGAAATTCATGACTAAAAATGGCATATACAATCTGAAAGGGTTGGTCCGAATTAACAATCATAATAAGCTGAATAAATAAAATATAGTCCTATTGGAATAAATAGTACCAATTTAGTGATCAAGGTAAGTTGGGTACTTTTAGGTATTTAACCTGAAAATTACATAAAATCCCCTAAAAACCCGTCTTTGATCTCGATGAGCGCAAAGTTTTTGACAGATTATTGGCAAAAAATCTAAAATTTCAGAAAAAAGCTGATTATTCGGTAATAAAAAAGCCCGACCTGGTGACGTCGGGCTTTGTAGTTATTGTTCAAGTACCTCTTTATTCAGAGGTTTCTCTTCCTCTTTATTTTCGGGAAAGAATCTGTTTTGAAATAGTAAAATTATAGCAACTCCGATGAAAATAGAGGCATCTGCTATATTAAATATTGGCCAAAGAGCAGTGTAACTTCCTCCCCAAAGCGGTACCCACTCTGGAATATATCCTTCCCAAATGTCAAAATAAAACATATCCACTACCTGTCCATGAAACCATGGCGTAGGGGCATTGTAAGGCGCATTATCCAACCATACTCCGTAGAAAATGGAGTCTACCAAATTGCCGATAGCACCGCCTAGAATTAGAGATATACATAAAATGTACATCGGATGCTGTTGCTTTTTAATGATATGGGACAAATAGTATCCAATGCCTACCATCGCTACAAGTCTAAATGATGTCAAAATCATTTTGCCGTATTCAGAACCCAGCTCCATCCCAAATGCCATTCCCGGATTGGTGGTGTAGTGAAGCTTAAACCAATCTCCAAAAACAGGGATTTGACCTGGCGTACCAAAGTCCATCTGGAAATGCACCAGCATCTTGACCACTTGATCGATGGCGATGACCAAAAGTGCAATCCCAAAGTATTTGAGGTATTTATTCATGAAATAGGAGTTAGGCCTTTTTTATAGTGACCAATAATTCAAAATCATCCATATCAAGCAAGGTTCCTTCAGTGATTGGCTTCACTTCGAGTGAATTAGCCTGGGTTTCAGACTGAATATAGCTTCCAAATGCTACGATAGCAGATTCGACCAGTTCATTTCCTCTATTGACCATGATGCTGATTTTATCCTGCACCTCCAGCCCCATGTCCTTGCGGAGGTTTTGGATACGGTTGACCAAATCTCTGGCTATACCTTCCTGCTTCAGTTCTTCTGTCAAGGTCACGTCCAAAGCAACGGTAATACCTTGATCCGACGCAACAGACCATCCAGGAATATCTTGCGAACTAATCAATACTTCCTCAAGCAATAATTCGATGGTTTCGCCTTCTACAGCGACATTGATTTTGCCATCACGTTCGATTTGAGAAATTTCTTCCTGGCCCCAGCTGTTGATTGCCGCGACAACGAACCGCATTTTTGGCCCCAACTTTTTACCCAAAACGGGCAGGTTGGGTTTCACATTTTTCACCAAAATACCGGATGCATCATCCAGGTATTCGATGGCTTTGATATTGACTTCGGTCTTGATCAGTTCCTCTACATGCTCAATTTGAGCCTTAGTTTTTGCCGAAAGTACCGGGATCAAAATGCGCTGTAGCGGCTGACGAACTTTGATGCCGATTTTCGGATTTTTCCTCAGAGAGTGCACCAAAGATGAAATTCGCTGGGCCAAATCCATACTTTCTTCCAAATCGGTATTGATCAGCGAAGAATCTGCTGATACCCAGTCGGTCAAGTGTACCGAATCTTTGCCGCTTTCATTGGCTTCTGTGAGGTTTTTGTACATCCAGTCAGCGTAGAATGGTGCAAAGGAGGACATCAGCTGAGAGAGCGAAAGTAGGCATTCATACAACGTCTCGTAAGCTGCCTGCTTGTCTGCATTCATGTCACCTCTCCAGAAACGCTTCCTTGCCAGTCGCACGTACCAGTTGGAAAGCTGATCCACAGTGAAGTTCATGATTGCACGGGTAGCCTTGGTCGCATCGTAATTGTCCATGGCCTCTTCCACCTCAGAGATCAAAGTTTGCAGCTTGGAGATGATCCACTGATCGAGCTCGGCACGTTCGCTTACCGGTACTGCCTTGGATTTGTCATAGACAAAAGCATCCAAATTAGCGTAGAGCGCAAAGAAATTATAGGTATTCTGAAGCGTACCAAAGAAGCGTCGCTGCACTTCGGTTACGCCATCTAGGTTGAATTTAAGGTTGTCCCAAGGGTTGGCATTGCTCAGCATGTACCAGCGGAGGGCATCAGGACCGTATTCTTTCAGAGTCTTGAAAGGATCAATGGCATTGCCCAATCGCTTGGACATTTTGTTCCCGTTTTTGTCTAGCACGAGTCCGTTGGCGATCACATTTTTGAAAGCTACGCTGTCAAAGAGCATCACGGCAATCGCATGAAGCGTAAAGAACCAACCCCGAGTCTGGTCCACGCCCTCGGCGATGTAATCTGCCGGATAGTTGGCTTCAAAGATCTCCTGATTCTCGAACGGATAGTGCCACTGGGCATACGGCATCGCTCCTGAGTCAAACCACACGTCAATCAAGTCTGGCTCTCGGAACATTTTTTCCCCTTTGTCCGACACCAAAATCACATCGTCCACATACGGTCGGTGAAGGTCTAGCTCTTTTCCTTCGTAGGGAGATTTCTCCATAAAGCCTGCCGCCACGGATTTTTCGATTTCCGCATTCAGCTCGGCGATGGATCCGATGCACTTTTCCTCCGTGCCGTCGCTCGTTCTCCAGATCGGAAGTGGTGTGCCCCAGAATCGGGAACGGCTAAGGTTCCAATCCACCAGATTTTCCAGCCAGTTGCCAAAGCGGCCTGTGCCGGTGGCCTCGGGCTTCCAGTTGATGGTTTTGTTGAGCTCTACCATGCGGTCTTTGAAGGCCGTGGTTTTGATAAACCAGCTTTCCAGCGGGTAGTACAAAACCGGCTTGTCTGTTCTCCAGCAGTGTGGGTAGCTGTGCTCGTATTTTTCGACCTTGAAGGCCTTGTTTTCATTTTTGAGGATGATGGAGATGATTACATCGGTGTTCTTGTAATCCGCTGCGCTCTCGTCATCATTCGTGTAGTTCTTGACAAAAAAGTCATTTGCCCCGTAAGCTTTGTGCGCGGTGATGCCGTGCTCCTGCATTTTGGCAGCGAGGTACTCGCCCACGACAGGGAGGAATTTGCCCTGCTTGTCCACTACCGGAATGTCATTCCCAAGCTCGTCCTGCACAAAGACGCCTGGTACATTATTCTGCACCAACGTTCTAAAGTCATCCGCACCAAAAGCCTTGGCCAAGTGAACGATTCCTGTACCGTCTTCGGTAGTCACGTAGTCTCCTGCTACTACGGTAAAGGCCGGATGAGGCAAAGCAATTCCTGCTATCGGAAATAATTGTTCGTATTGCCAACCCAGCATGGTCTTACCTTTAAACTCCTCGATCACCTCATAGGGGATCAATTTGTCTCCAGGTTTATAGTCTTCCAACTTGAGTTCGGCAGCCTTTGGATTGAGGTAAGCCGCCATTCGGGCTTTTGCCAAAATCACGGTTGCAGGTTCGTGCGTGTAAGGGTTGAAAGTTTTCACTTTCACATAATCCAGGTTTTCACCGATCGCCAAGGCCGAGTTGGATGGCAAGGTCCATGGCGTGGTGGTCCAAGCGAGAATGTAGGTGTTTTCTTCTCCTTTCAGCTTAAACTGGGCAGTGATCGAAGTGTCTTTGACGTCCTTGTAGGTACCTGGCTGATTGAGTTCATGGGAACTTAGTCCAGTTCCGGCCGCAGGAGAATAGGGCTGTATCGTGTAGCCTTTATAAAGGAGCCCTTTATCATAGAGTTTCTTCAGCAAGTGCCAAAGCGACTCGATGTAGTTAGAATCAAACGTGATATACGGATCATCCAGATCCACCCAATAGCCGATTTTTTCGGTCAGGTCATCCCATTCGTTTTTGAAACGCATGACCGTTTCCTTGCACTTTTGGTTGTATTCGGCAACGGAGATTTTCTTGCCAATGTCCTCTTTGGTGATGCCCAATTCCTTTTCTACCTGAAGCTCTACCGGCAATCCATGGGTATCCCATCCTCCTTTTCGCTTTACTTGAAAGCCTCTTAAGGTTTTGTATCTACAGAAAATATCCTTCAGCGTCCGTGCCATCACGTGGTGGATGCCCGGAGTACCATTAGCGGAGGGAGGACCTTCAAAAAAGGTGAAGGTTTCCGCACCTTCCCGGTTGGCAATCGACTTTTCGAAGATTTGATTTTCTTTCCAATACTGAAGGACAGATTCCCCGATATGCGGATAATCGACCTGTTTGAATTCCTGATACGTTTTCACAAGTTCCTTTCTTAGGGGCGAGTAGATGAGAAAAGAGGATGGAGAAATCCCCATCCTGCTCAAAACAAGGCACAAAGATAGCAGAATTGGGCTTTTTGGGGAAAGAAAATGCAAATACCTGAGGACATTGCCTTTATCGCAAAAAACCTTGTTTTTTTCTCCGATTTAAAAGTCGAATGTGATTATACGCTATTCTGCCAGTAGACGAATATGATTCTGATTTTGGGCTGGAAGACCGATGACGGAAGACCGAAGAAGTCGAAAAATTGA